>Ga0316204_10002538_pt1 | contig 40717 bp, 35 predicted proteins | sample 6monrhotite_MG_2_FD_205661 | JGI IMG/M metagenome (GOLD analysis project Ga0316204, IMG submission 205661) | Microbial mat bacterial communities from mineral coupon in-situ incubated in ocean water Damariscotta River, Maine, United States -... | ecosystem: Environmental > Aquatic > Marine >...
ACCGGAAGTTCGTTCCTGTTGGTCGAAGAGGCTGGCTGCGAAACCGCTTCTTAGACCCCCAAACAGGGCGTTCTTCCGGTGCTTTACGACGTTACGCTACGCGGCGGCGTGCAACTCCGAGGTATACATGCGGCCAGAGAAACGCCCCGAATGCACGCCGAGGAGACGCCATGAGTCATCGGGCATCTGCATGAAGTACGGAGCGCCGGAATCACCGGATCCTAGGTGGTCCTCAGCGGATCCTGGCACCGTTGCCAGCAGCATTGAGGGCGAGCCATCCCAGGTCGTTTGGTGGACGATCGCGCTCTCGCCAACCCGCTTAGGGCCAGGGCCGGTCGGGCCGCTCGGGCCAGCCGACGAATGCACGCCAACGATCCCGTCCTGGCAGTGATTGTCCTGCTCGTCGCAACTTGAATGGTTGCGAAGCAGGTGCCGGAGGTAGGCCACCTCGCACCCGTCCGGAGGCGTCATGGGAACCACGGGGACATCGAGACCACTATCGCCGAGGTTACAGACCGCGAGATCCACTCCAAGCCCTTCGCTCGAGTCCCAGGAAGAGTGGAGCTCGCACAGAACATCTTCGTAGACCAATTCGGCCACGGCTGAGTTGGTATAGACGTCTCCGAAGTACACCTTCGCGGGTTGCTCATCAGGCGTCGTCGACGCAGTGCGCCGCCGTCACGACGAGCCCCTGGCCGATGTAGGCCCCCTGGCAACTCGGGCCATTGATCCCGACGACGCTGGAGAACCCGCAGGTCGCGACGTCGTCAGAAAAATCGGGGTCCATTGCGTGTGCCGCGGCAGGTACGCCACCGAGAACAGCCACCGTCAGCAGGGATAGTGTTGGAATCCTTCCATTCATCACGCCCCACGGTAGATAGGCACCCCGCGCCTGTCAATTACGCAGGGCCGGCAGGGACTCCTTGCTCAGCGAGACGGCCGCGCCCGAGTCCTGGTCGAGCAGCCTGTCCGCTAGCTGCTCTTATGTAGTCGTGCGGAGTGTTCGGTATTGAGGACACTCTCGGTCGGTCGGTCGGTCGGTCGGTCGGTCGGTCGGTCGGTCGGTCGGTCGGTCGGTCGGTCGGTCGGTCGGTCGGTCGGTCGGTCGGTCGCTACCCGCTCGCGCCAAGCACCGACTCCACCCGTATCCCCGCCGCCCCCAACGCCTCCTCCGCCGCAGACACCCCATTACAAAACGCCTGCTCAAACAACGGCACCCCGCCCACATCCGTCGCACACGGAACCACCACACCCACGCTCCTCCTCGCCAACCCCAACCCGTCCCCAAACAACAACCCCGGCACCGGCCTGATCATCGCGTGCCCCCACCGAGCAAACTCCATGCTCCGAATCGTCGCACTGATCCCCGGATGCATCCCCTCCAACCCCGCGGTCACCCCACTGGCCAGCTCCTCCAACGAAGCCCCCAACAGCGCCCCGCGCCCAGCATCCAGCCCGCGCTCGGCAGTCGCCACATACGCGTCATAGAACGACAGCACGCTCCCGCGCTTCGTCTCCGCATCCACCAGCGACTCCCCGTGCGTCGAGACCACGTACCCCAGGTGCGAAGCCTCCACGTCCACGTTGTCCCAAGCCAGCGGCGCCCCGATCCCTCCCGGACGCCGATCCACCGCCACGTTCGCCACCAACCACGGCGTGTACGTCAGCGCCCCTCGAGGTAGCGGGTCGCTCGCCACCACATGCGGCAGCACAAACCGCGGCGCGGCCCAGATGATGCTCTGCGCCGAAATCTCCACCACGGACTTCTTCGCAAAGTCCCACGCATGCGCCACCCCAGCGCTCGCGTCGATATCAAACACGATCAGCCCGGTCCGCCGCCGCGGCTCCAACTCCGCCGCGTCCGCAACCTTCGCAACCAACTCTCCATTACCGCCGGGCCACATCAGCGTCACCCGCTCATGCGTCTCTTCCAGCCCGCGGCACAGATAGTGATGCAGCCCGGCAAACGCCGACGTGTCTTCTAACCGCGTCCCATAGTCGTCTCGGCACGCATAGTCCACAGCCCACCGCAGTCGCCAACTCTCAAACCCGTGCTCCCGCAGATACGCATCCATCGACAGCGCATCCAAATCCCGCCGATCCACACTGCTGCGTTCCACCGGCAGATCAAACAACCGCCGCCCGTCCGAGCCCCGCGTCTTCTCCAGCGCCCGCAGGTGCTCCCACCAACGGTCCCACTGCGCCGCCTCCTCGGGGCTCTGTCCCATCCCCGGGTACAGCCCCTCGAACCACTGTCCCTTGTACCGATGTCGCTCCACCGGAGCCCGGCACACGATGCTTGGGTCATACTCCGCTCGCCCCGCAGCGTCGGTCCCAAACTCCACCCCGACCTCGCGCAGCAACAAGTGCATCAGCTCGAAGTCCGGATGCGGACTCGGAAGATAGTGCGCCCCCATCGGATACTTCGACCGCGCACTCTGCCCCGAAGCCGCCGTCCCGCCGCCGGAGTCCTCGAGCTCGACCACCAGGTAGTCCTCCATCCCCGCCCGGTGCAGTCGCCACGCCGCGGCCGTCCCCGCCGCCCCGGCGCCGACGATCAGCGTGTTCACTTTGATGCGCTCCGACGCCGCCTCCGCAGGCTTGCCCATCCGCAGCACGTGCCCACGCTCCGGACTCTGCCCGACGAACTTCAGCGACACCGGCTCGCGCTTCGCCCCCCGCTCGCACCCAGAAGCCACCGCAGACGCAGCCATCCCCGCCAACACGCTGCGCCGCTTGATGCTCATGGACGCGGCCGCTGCACGATCGGGTTCTTCAGATCGGCCTCATAGTAGTGAACCAGCATCTGGTCATTGAGCCGATTGATCTCCACATCCAGCGGCTGCTGATCCGCCGGAAACACAAACAGCGTCGGCAGCATCTCGTCGCTCAAGAACTTCATCTCAATCTCCGGCGGTAACTCGCGTGGCGCTTCGATCTTCTGCGGGCTGATCAACGCAAACCCCCAGTCCCCAAAGCTGGGCACCAACGCGTGATACGGCACCGGGTTCAAGTCCGCCGCCTTCAGCGTATCGACCACGCACCAATACGAGCGCGGCGCCAAATACGGCGACGTCGCCTGCACCACACCCACCCCGCCAGGCTTCAAGTTGCTCCGCAGCAGCCGATAGAACGCCCGCGTATACAGCTTGCCCAGCGAGAAGTTGTTCGGGTCCGGCAGGTCCACGATCGCCAGATCAAACCCAGCCTTGCCTTCCCGCCGTCGCGCCAGCAGCCACTCCATCGCGTCCGCGTTGTGCACGTGCACCCGCGGGTCCGAGAACGCCTGGTCGTTGAGCCCTGAGAGCACCGGGTGCGTCCCGAACAGCTGCGTCATCGTGGGGTCGAGGTCCACCAGATCGATGCGCTCGATCTGCGGATGCTTCAGCATCTCCCGGATCCCCAGCCCATCCCCGCCGCCGAGCACCACCGCATGAATCGGCCCGTTGTGCGCCGCCATGCTCGTGGCCGGGTGCACCAGCGCCTCGTGATAGCGGTGCTCATCGGTGCTCGAGAACTGCAGGTTGCCGTCGATGAAGAGCCGGATGTCGCTCTGCCAGCGCGTGATCGTGAGCCGCTGGTAGGGCGTCTTCTTCGAGAAGATCACCGGGAAGTCGTACAGCTGCGACTCCCCAAACTCCTCCAGCTGCGGCCCCATGGTGAAGCCCGCCCCCAGCGCCACAACGACCGCGGCAGCCTGTGCCTGCATCCACCGCGCCCGCTTCAGCGCCGGGGCAAACGAAAACGCCGACCACAGAGCAATCCCCCCGTTGAGCAGCCCAAAGAACAGACTCGTCCGCACCAGCCCCAGGTAGGGCAGCAGCGCCAGGGGAAACAGCACGCTGGCCGCCAGCGACCCCAGGTAGTCGAACGCCAGCACGCGGGCCACCAGGTCCTTGAGCGAGGCAGGCCGAGCCTCGTCCTCCTCGCCAGCCAAGATCCGCATCAGCAGCGGAATCTCCAGGCCCACCATCGTGCCGATGGTGAACAGGATCCCAAACAGCAGCGGCCGCACCGAGGCCAGCCACGCAAACCCCAGAAACAACGCCGCCGCCGAGAACCCACCGACCAGCGCAATGATCAGCTGAATCTGGATGAACCGCGCATGGACGTCCCGCTCGACGTACTTGCTCAGCCACGAGCCCACGCCCATGGCGCTGAGATACACGCCGATGACCAGGCTCCACTGGGTGACCGAGTCGCCCAGCAGATACGACGCCATCGTGGCGCAGATCAGCTCATAGACCAGCCCACACGTCGCGACGACGAGGACCGAGAGCAGCACGAAGCGCGGCTGAACCGGCGGTGCCGTGGGAGCAGCCGGCCCATACTCTGTGGGCGCGGCAATGGACGGACCCGAGGTTTCCTCGGAGCCAGCCTCAGCGCCAGCGGACGCGGGCGCGTCGTCGTGGGAATCGGACACGGGGCGCGGACTCCCTTTGATTGTCGAGCTCGGCAGTGGCGAAAGCCCGAGCGGGCTCAGCCCTGGACGGCCGAGCTGATGATCAGCGCGATGCCGATGATCACCGAGCCGATGATGATGCCCAGCGACGTGTTCTGGTCTTCCTCGATCTCCTTGCGGATCGAGAACGGCGCGACCTTCACGATGATGAAGAACGCCAGGCCAAACAGGCCGATGCCGATGAGCGAGTAGACCAGCGCGCCGAGCAGCTGAGGGACGTCGAGCATCTCTGCCACGAGGATCGAGTTGAACTGGGGTGCCATGTCATTTGCCTCCTTGGTAACCGCCGCCGAGCCAAATGAAGGCCGGACCGCCGCGAATCGTACGCCTGCCGCTGCCGTTTTTGTCGCTGGTGTCTGTGGTGACCTTGCCCGTCTGCGGGGTGCCGGTCAAAAGAGCTCCGCTGGGCGCGGCAAACAGCAGCATTCCCAAGGAACCGAAGCCGAACACGGCGTAGATGATGTTTCGAATCATGGTGCTGTCCTTCAGCCGTCCGAGGAACTCACGTAGTCGCTGTTGGACCAACGCCGACCCTCGTAGAGGCGACCCAGCAGCCAGAAGAAGATGGGGAAACCGAAGATGATGAAGAAGGGCAGCACGATGTAGCGGCCCAACACCACGTTTTGGCGCAGCGTGTAGCCCAGCTTCAAGCCGGCGGGAGCGACAGAACCCGCGCCCTGTTGGCCCGCGCTGGGGGTGATCTGCAGCGTGTACTTGCCCCCGGGGATCTTACCGACGGTGACCGATGGAGACTGGTCCCCCTCGCGCCACGACTCACCGCCCGAGCTGCCGTGCCACTCCTCCGCGGTCGCGCCGAAGCCCACCGCGTTCTCCGACTCCTGCGAGATGAGCATCACCTCGGCATAGGCCCAGGCGTTGGACAACCCGCTCGCCTTGAAGTCGAACTCCACGGTGGTCAGCTCGCCCTTCGTCCCGATCTCGACCTCTTCACTGATCGTGTCGGTGACGCTGAGGTTGGACTCGGAGACAACGACCTCGTTGCTCCGCCCATCGACGTACACGATCCCGGCGATGAGCCAGGCCACCAGCATGACCGCCAGCAGGATCCACGTCAGCGCCCGACCCTGTTGATAGGGGTTGGGCTGGATCATCGCCACGCCGGAGGTGCGCGGCGGCGCCCCGGGAAGCTTGAACGCGGCCCAGACCTCGGCGCCTTCGATGTGGCGCATCTTGGTGAAGTTGACGTCTTGGCCGGCTTCGGTCGCGGCCTCTTCGATCGACATCGAAAACGGCGGCTTCACGAAGTCGTGCGTGACGGCCTGGTCGCCCACCCGGGCCTGCCAGGGGAACTCGCCCTCGACGTAGCTGACGATCGCGACCGAGGTCTGGAAGTGTTTGAACTTCTCTTTGGCGAAGCTCACCTTGCGGTGGCCCATGCCAGTCTCGAGCTGCGGCGCACCGTCGAGGGTCTGACCGATGGCCCAAGAGCCGTCGGTCATCGTGAACATCAGGTAGCGGTACCCGATGTACGGGTTGTAGAGGAGGAACTCCTGCCACGGGTAGACGACGCCGTCGACCCGGCACTCCCTCCACATGATGCCGATGATCTCGAACTCCTCGGGCTTGGACTTGCCGTCGGACGCAGGGAAGCTGCCGCGGGCGTGCAAGGGCAGGGCGGACTCCCGGCGCGCGCGTTGAGCCGCTTGCACGATCTGCAGGTCGCCGCTGTCCTGCGGAGCCAGCTCGCTGCCGCAGTAGGGGCAGTTGACCTGTTCGACCGCGCCGAATCCGTGCAGCTCGATCGGCCCACCACACGACGGGCAGTTGACGGCGCCCGTCTGGGCCTCTTCACGGAAGAGCTTGCGGGGAGCGCTGGGTGCTTGAGCGGCCATGGAAGTCGGTCAGCCTTGGGCTGCAGGCGCGCCGGCGGGTGCGGGACGACGCCATCCCTTGAAGGGACGCAGCGGGTGCAGGCCGACATCGGAGAGCGTGATCGCCTCGCCGATGTAGGGAAGGGGGCTGTTGTGATTGGGATCGGTGCCGTAGTCGAGCGAGAAGAACTCACCCTTGTGACCACGCAAGTCGACGCCGTGAAAGAGCATGCCGGGCTCAGCCTCGAACGGGAGGATGCCCTCGGCGCCCTTGTAGCTGGCGGCGCGACGGTCCACGACGACCGCCGGGATGCCGTCGATCACAATCGTGCTGTTGACCGATACGTTGGCGTAGGGCGGGACGCGTCCCGCGACGACCTGCTGGTTCTTCGGCAGCACGATCGCGAACTGACCCATCGCGTCGGCGAGCCATCCCGAGTTGCCGTCCGCGAAGTTCACGAACCACTCGTTCCACGACCCGCGGCCGTGCTCGACCTGGAGTCGGCCGGCGACCTCGAACGGCGTGCCTTTGAAGCGGCCGCGGCCGCCCAAGACGATCGGCGAGCCGTTGTCGATAAGCGCCGAGACTTGGCCGATCAGCTTGATGTCGACGCCCTGCCGGACGATCGTGGAGTTGCAGTACTCGCACACCAGCGACACGGCGGTGCCCCGGAACGGGGCGGGGGCACCACAGTTGGGGCAATGAGGTTGCGGCTGCTCTTGCATCGCTCTGCGGCGCCGGCATGATGCCACGGACGCGCCCGCGGGACTACTGCGCCGGGTAGTCGGTCATTCCACCGACGTTGGTGACATTTGTGTACCCAGCGGCTTCGAGCGTCTCCCGGGCTTTGCCTGCCCGCTTCCCCGACCCGCAGTAGGTGACGATGGGCTTGGACTTGTCGCCTCCTGTCAGCGTTTCCAGCTCGGTGAGCTGGGATTCGATCTCGTCGTGCGACAGGTTCACCGCGCCTTCGAGGTGGCCCTGCTCGAACTCTTCAGGGGTTCGGACGTCCAGCAAGATCCCCCCTTCGTCCTCGATCATGCGCTTGGCAAGCGCCGGGTCCCGGTCGGGGAGGGGGGTCGCAGACGATGTTGGAGCCTCGGGGGCGGTCGTGGCCGTGGAACATGCGCCGAGACACACGGCGGCCGCGAGAAGTAGGGATCGCATGACACCGACTCTCGGGGCCCGAATGCCCGGCTGTCAACGGGGGCGGAGTTGCTCCCCACCGCGCTTGCCCCTGAAGCGTTCGCTCAACGACCCAAGCACGCCTGCGCGGCGGCGGGCGCCAGCCAGGCGGTCACCGCCGATGACATCACCGCGGTGGCCAGCACGGCAGCGGCCAGGAGCATCCCGGCGCGGCGCCGCGATGGTGGCGGCGGTGGGCGCAGGGCTTCGAGCAGTTCGGGCATGCCCCGGAACCGAAGGTGGGGCTCGAGCTGCATGCCGCGCTCGAGGGCTGATCGTACGCGGGGCGGAACATCCCTTCGGAGCTGAACTTCGGTGCGAATCCCTGCCGCATAGCTGCGTGCTTGCTCGATCGGGGTCTTGCCCGGGAAGGGCCGGGCGCCGTGCAACGCCTCGTACAGCGCAACGCAGAACGCGAACTGATCGCTTGCCGGGCTCACCTCGCGACCCAGGAGTTGCTCAGGCGGCATGTAGCCGGTCGTTCCCACGACGCTGTCCGCACGGGTCATGCGGCGGGACAGGATCGCGTTGTCGGTGGATCCGAGCCACGGGTCCTGGCTGGGCGAGGCTCGGGCCAAGCCGAAGTCGAGCACCTTCACGCGTCGGTCGGGGGTGACCATGACGTTGGTGGGCTTGAAGTCGCGGTGCACCAATCCGGCCGCGTGGGCAGCCGCGAGGCCCTCGCCTGCCGCCATGAACACCTCCAACACCTCCGCAACACTTCGGGGCGCCACCCGAAGCCACTTGCGGAGGTCGATGCCGCGGACGTACTCCATCGCGACAAACGTCCCGTGGGTCGTGGTGCCAATGTCGAACAGCGTGACGATGTTGGGATGGCACACGCGAGCAAGCGCGAGGGCTTCCCGTTGGAGTCGCTCGCGGTAGCGCGTGGTGGGACGACCACCGCGGACCAGCTTGACCGCGACTCGGCGACCCAGCGTGGGGTCGACCGCACCGTAGACGACCCCCATGCCGCCTCGTCCCAAGATGTTCTGCACGACGTATCGGCCGACCGCTGTCGAGGGAGCCAGCGGATCGAGCTGTCGCTGACGGGGAACTCCCGATTGCGCATCGTGTTCGATCGCCTCCGGGACGCCGGCGGTCCTCGGTCGGCCGCGGCGGCGGGCGACCGGGTGGGCCTGAACTGTCGTACGGGGGTCCATGATGGTTGGGTCCCCCTCGAGAGCGGCAGGGCGTCGCATCCTGAGTCAGCCGGGGGGCCTGTCCCCCATTATCGGTTTACTTTGATTGAAAAAGCGGCGCTGTGGAATACGTTCTGTCGCGTAAATAGACGGCCAACCGGAAACCGGGAACCATGCCGCGGCCTACATTGGGTCGGGATCCGTTCCGGCCGTCCGGACCAGGGGCAGTTCGACGACGGCCTCCCCCGGGGACGCGAGCACCCGCGCATGGCCCGGATCGGGCGCGTGGCCCATCGACTCCACGCGCTTCACAACAGCCTCGGCGTCGAGCGGGCTGTTGGCGGTGAAGAAAAGAAAACGCTCAAACGTCGGAGCATCGTCGAGCTCAAATGCGTGGAGTACGGCCGTGCCTTCGGACTGCAATGCCGTGGAGTCCCCGGCCGTTTGCGGGAAGTGGAGCGTCACGGCACCGGCTCCATCGAGCGAGACGAGCACGCCATGGCTCCAGCCGCCGGAGCGGTACGAAACTTGGAGCATGTCTCCGGGGGACACTTCGGATTCGGCGAGCAGCGGCTCGGCCCGGGTACCAAGTTGACGCTCGAGCACGATCGCGGCATCTCCCTTGAGGCGCACTCCGGCAGGAGGGTCCGCGACAGCGACACGGGTCCCCGATGTGGACTCCGCGGGTTCGGAATCCGGTCCCAGTGTCCACACGAGCAGCGCTGCGGCGGCGACGGCCAGGCCTCCGGCCGCCGCCCAGACCGGCCATGCGAATCCAGTGCTGGACTCCGGTTCCAGCGCGTCGAGCCGAGCTTGAATCCTCCGTGCGAGGACCTCTGGTGGATGGGCGTCGAGGATGTCTACGTTCGAGGCCTCGAGTCGCTCCAGCCGCGGGTCGTTATCGGCCTCCAGACGCGCTCGGACCGACTCCGCCTGGGCTTTGGAGAGCTCGCCGAGCGCCAGCTGTTCGACGACAAGATCGGGGACGCGGCTCATGGTGCGGTCGCCTCCAATGCACCGAGGCTGGACTTGAGCTTCCGCAGCCGCTTTCGAACCCCGGACACCGACATGCCTACCGCATCCGCGGTCTGCTCGAGGGTGAGTCCGTCATGCAGATGAAGGGCCGCGATGGTCGCCGTGGACTCGGGCTCGTCTCGGAACAAACGACCAAGCAGGGAGCGAGCGTGGCTCTGGTCCACCTCCTCGGCGGCATCGGCGATCTGCATCAGCCGATCGGTCGCGGGGTCTTGCGGACGTCGCCGACGCGAACGCAACCGGTTCAGGCACAGACGCGTGGCCGTCGTGTAGAGCAAGGAGGACACGCCGCCGTCGTGTAGCTGGTCCGCGCGGCGCACGATCTGAACGAACACGTCTTGCATGGCATCCAACGCTTCTTCCTCATCTTTCAGGATCGTCTGACAACGGCGCAGCACCATCGGGCCGTACTTTCGGTAAAGCGATGTGACGTCCAAGGCCACGGCCGCTGAGTACAACACCGGTGGGGCCGCAACGTGTCCCCAGTTTTTTTGCGGGTGACAGCTGGCGTCGGCCGCGGTGTTGAACACAGCGATGGCCCACCGCCCCGCGGCATTCTTCTTGGAGGCGGTCCTCCTGTGCCTCGCGCTTGTTGCGCTGGTGGAGCCGTGGCGCCGCCCTACACAGCCGCGGGGCGTCGCGAGCCGGCCCGCTCGAGGCTTGGTCCCCCATCTCGAGATCGACCGCAGTCGCGCCCAGAGCGTCGTCAGGCTGGACAGTGGGGCCCAGGTCGACCGTGGGGACGTGGTGCAGGTGTCCTACGTCGCGGCTGGGAATCACTTCGGGGTCGTGGTGTCCCTGGACGGGCGCGGCGGCGTCACGCTCCATCACCCCGGAGCGGTGCACGAGGTGCCTCGCGTCCATGCGCGGGGCGAGACCCCGTTGCCCAATGCATTCGAACTCGACGATGCACCAGGGTTCGAACGCTTCTTCTTTGTGACCGGCGCCCGTGTTTCACTCGATCCGGCTTCGGTGTTGGAGGCTGCGCACGCGCTGGCTGCAGACGGACTCGTTGCGGCACGGGATGAGCCGCTACCCTTACCCGCGGAGCTGGGCCAGTCCTCGTTCCTGCTTCGAAAGGCCCGATGATGTCCGCTTCTCCTCACCGCCTCGGCGCCTGGTTCACAGCGGCGTTGTGGGCGGTCGCATTCGTCGTCATCGGATCGTGGCCTGCGTCGGTGCTGGCGGCGGAACAAAGCGAGACCGCCCAGGTCTCCGAGGTCCGACGATTCGCGCTCGTCGTCGGTGCCAACGACGGGGGCGCTCAGCGGGTCGTACTGCGCTACGCCGTCGACGACGCGAACGCAGTCGCGAAGGTCTTGGTCGAGATCGGGGGCCTACGAGACGGCGACCGCAGCCTGCTGCGTGACCCGACCGCGCAGGAGTTGCTCGCGGAGGTCCAGCGGCTCTCCAAGCGGATCCGAGCGGCCCGCAGCAGTGGCGCCAACGTGCAGTTCTTCTTCTACTATTCGGGGCACTCCGACGAACGCGGGTTGTTGTTGGGCTCGGAGCGGGTGGAGTACCGGGCCCTTCGAAAGGCGATCGATGCCGTGCCGGCCGATGTTCGTCTCGCGATTCTCGACTCGTGTGCGTCCGGGGCGTTCACACGCCTCAAGGGCGGCAAGAAGCGGGCGCCGTTCCTCGTGGGGGCCTCTGCAGATGTCAAAGGCCATGCGTTCTTGACCTCTAGCTCCGCCGACGAGACCGCACAGGAATCCGACCGTGTGGGTGGTTCGTACTTCACCCACTACTTCACCACCGGCTTGCGCGGAGCCGCGGACGCGGACGGCGACAAGCAGGTCACGCTGAATGAGGCGTACGAGTTCGCCTTTGATGAGACGCTCGCGCAGACCGAAGCCAGCCGCGGCGGGGCGCAGCACGCCGCCTATGACATCAACTTGACCGGGTCGGGCGACTTGGTGCTCACCGACCTCCGTCACAACACCGCCCGGCTCGAGCTTGCCTCCGAGATCGGCGGCCGGGTGTTCGTGCGGCGAGCCGGGGGCGAACTCGCGGCTGAGCTGTACAAGCCCGCGGGGAGTGCAGCGGTCCTGCTCGCGCTGGAGCCTGGCCTGTATCAGGTCACGGTCGACGATGGCACCACGCTGCGTCGAGCCAATAAGGACGTGCGCGCCCGCGGACGCGTGGTGCTGGCCGCCTCCGAGATGCGGGAGATCGAGCGTGAAACGACGACCGCACGGGGGGCGACCAAATACGAAGAGGTCGCGTTCGACGTTGGGCTGTTTCCGCCGCTGTCGATCAACGGGCAACTCGCGAAGCGGAAGAGGATTCGGGACACGCAGATTCGCAACACCGCGTCGGTCTCCCTGCTTTGGGGCCGCAGTGGTGCGGTCGACGGGGTCGCAATGGCGCTGGGGGGTTCGTACGTGCGCGACCGCGTGGAAGGGGGCCAGCTGTCGCTGCTCACCAACATCGCGCCGGGCAAGGTCGACGGGGTGCAGCTGAGCTACGGAGCCAACGTCGCGGGGTCGGTCCGCGGGGCCCAGCTCTCGATCTACAACCACGCCAACGCCATCGCCGGAGGACAGGCTGGTGTCGCGAACTTCGGTCGTGACGTCCGAGGGGCTCAGATTGGATTGGTCAACATCGGGCGTCAGGTTCACGGTGTTCAGGTGGGGCTGTTTGCGTTTGCCGACTCGGCCGATGCTCAGATCGCGCTGTTCTCCGCGACCCGGGAGCACGGGGTGCACCCCAGTATCTCCACCACGGACACGGGGCTGGTCCAGGTCGCGCTTCGCTTCCCGGCGAAGCGGACCTACTCAGAGATGATCATGGGCCTACATCCCATGGGTGCCGGCGAAGCGTGGACGTTCGGCTTGGCGTTCGGGGTGCACAACCCGCTCGCGCATCGCTTGTTCCTCGATGTGGACGTGGTCTCGCTCGGTGTGGCCAACGGGGTCGGGTTCCGGGTTCCGATCGGGACCATCTCGAAGCTTCGGGTGATGGTCGGGTGGCAGCCTCGTGAGCGGCTTTCGGTGTACGGCGGTCCCTCCGTTTCGTTCATGTCGGACCGAGCCGATGGCACCACTCGGGACACGGTGCGCCCCGGGTATGGCTGGGCCAACACCGTCCACGAGGGCAGCTTTCGAGCCCGCATGTGGCCGGGGTTCATCGGCGGTGTACGTTTCTGAGCGCGGTGGTGACACCCCGCCCCGGCGGCGGTGTTGAACTCCACGATGGCCAACGCGACCCTCCTTCTTGCTTCGTTCCTCGCTGCTCCCACGGGTCCGGCGCCGCAGGTGCCCGCAGCCGCGCCAGCGCCAGCCCCCGCCCCTGAGCTCACGCCCCCCGCGGCCGCGCCAGCGGTGATCGTTGACCCAAGCACCTCCGATGTGGCCACGCAGACCGAGGCCCCCGAACCCGAGGTCACGCCTGAGCCGGCCGAGGACGCCGCCGAGGACCCACCGCTCGAGACCGCCGCGGCAGCCGTAGAGGAGCCAGCGGAGTCACCCGCCTACAAGGACGTCCCGTTCAATATCGGGTTGTTCCCGTCGGTCTCACTCAACGCCAAACACAAGGGCGAGCGGGTGCGAAACAACGTGTCGTTCGGCCTGCTGTGGACCCGTGCCGCTCGAGTCGAGGGACTCACGATGGCCGGCGGGGTCACTGTGGTGACCGAGTCCATGGAAGGCGTCGCTGCCGGCCACTTCGGGAACATCAACCGTGGCGAGATGGAAGGCGTCCAGGCCGCGTGGCTGTTCAACACGGCCCAGAACCTGCGCGGAGTGCAGGTGAGTCAGGGCTACAACTGGGCGAAAGAGGTCCGCGGTGCTCAGCTCGGTCTGGTCAACGCGGCCGGGACGGTCCGCGGCGTGCAGTTCGGCCTGGTCAACGTCGCCGACGAAGCCGACGCCTCGATTGCCCTGATCCCCGTCACCCGAAAGGGCGGCATTCACCCGGAGGTGTTCACAAGCGACACAGCCATGGTCAACCTCGGCTTTCGACTGCCGGCCAAGTACACGTACATGTTTGCTTCGGTGGGCCTGCAGCCGTTGGGTCGACTCGAGGACGGCCGCATGTCGACCTCCGGCGGTGCCGGTCGGGCCTGGGAGGCGGGCCTGGGTTGGGGGGGCCACATCCCGATGGGCGAACGCCTCTCCATGGACCTCGACTTTGGCGGCTACGTCGTGACCGACTCCCTGCAGTGGGCTGGCCCAGTGGGAAGCATGAGCCGCTTCCGAATGCTGCTGAACTACAGCTTCGCCAACCGCTTCACCGTGTGGGGAGGTCCCACGCTCAGCGCGTTGGTCGATGATCCGAACCGCGGCGTCGACCGGCCCGGGTACGGATGGGTCTCGGGCCGATACGAGAACCAGGACGTCCGTGTCCGGGTGTGGCCCGGCTTCGCCGCCGGCCTACGATTCTAGGACTCCGCGCCGCACCGTGCGGGGGCCCGAAGGACCCCGCACGGGCTTCAGGCACGAGGGACTACTCCTCTTCGTCTTCGGCCTCTTCGCCGCGGCGGGGAAGGGGGGCGAGCAGAGTCTCGACGTCCTCTTCGGAGAGGCTAAACCCGGTGCGTCCGGCGGTCCGACCCGCATCGGCTTGAACGGCTTGCGCGAGTGCCCGCTTGTGCTCCTGCAGGGACAGGATTCTCTCCTCGACGCTGCCTTCGCAGACCAGTCGATACACGGTGACGGGTCGCTCCTGGCCGATGCGGTGGGTTCGGTCGATCGCCTGCTGCTCGACCGCGGGGTTCCACCAGGGGTCGTAGAGGATGACCGTGTCGGCGGCGGTGAGGTTCAACCCGGTGCCGCCTGCCTTGAGAGACACGAGCATGAGCGGGACCTCTTTGGCCTGGAAGCGGTCGACCAGCGGCTGGCGCTTGCGCGTTCGACCCGTCAGCATCAGGTGGGGCTGAGCCTTGGCGTCCAAGCGTGTGGCGATGAGGTCGAGCATCTTGGTGAACTGAGAGAACACCAGGACCCGGTGACCCGACGCAAGCAGCGGCTCGAGCAGGGACATGAGCTCTTCGATCTTGGAGCCCTGCTCTGGCGGGTCGTCGATTCGCGGCGCCAAGCGGGCGTCGCAGCAGATCTGACGCAGTCGTAGCAGGGCTTCCAGCACCACAATCCGGCTGAGACCCAGACCTTTGGCACGGAGGGCTTGGCGGACCTCGTCGCTGACGACCCGGCGTACGGACTCGTAGATCTCCCGTTCGCGGGGGCTGAGGATCACGCTGCGGACCACCTCGGTCTTCGGCGGTAGCTCCGAGAGCACGGCGTCTTTCGTGCGTCGAAGCAGGAACGGCGCGACTCGGCGACGAAGACCACCGACCGCATCCGCAGCGCCACGTTCAGCCGGCCGCGCGTAGGCCCGGCTGAACTGGGCTTGCGATCCGAGCAGGCCCGGAGCGACAAAGCGGAAGATCGACCACAGCTCCAGCAGGCTGTTTTCGATCGGAGTACCGGTGAGGGCGAGGCGCTGCCGGGTACGAATCGCTCGTGTTGCGCCGGCGATCTTGGCGCGGGGGTTCTTGATCGCCTGCGCCTCGTCGAGCGCGACCACGTGGTACTGGGTCTCGCGAAGAACATCGTCGCGAAGCAGGGTCGCGTAGCTCGTGAGCACCACGTCGTACTCATGGATGCGATCGACGGTCTCGGCTCGGTCCGGGCCGTGGGCCATACCGACGCGGAGCGCGGGGGTGAACAAGGCCGCCTGCTGGGCCCACGTGCCGAGCACGCTGACCGGAGCGACGACCAGACACGGGCGGTCGATACGCCCGGCCTCGCGCTCGGCCAGCAGGTGAGCGAGCACCTGAACCGTCTTTCCTAGACCCATGTCGTCGGCGAGCACGCCGCCACAGTGGGTTCGCCGCAGAAGCTGAATCCAGGCGAGGCCGACCCGCTGGTAGTCGCGGAGCTCGCCGCGGAACCCCTCGGGGATCACCGCGTCGTCGGGGCCCACGCCATCGACAAGCGTCTGTCCGAGCGTGGCGAGGGCGTCGTTGCCCTGCCAGCGGTCGACGTCCAGCTGAGCCAGCCACGCCGCGTCGTAGGTCGAGGCGCGCAGGCGCAGGTTGGGGCCGCCGCGGGCGTCCGTCATGGAGACGAGGCCGTCGAGCAACCGCTGGACCTTCTCGGCGGGCACGCGCAGCAGCGTGCCGTCGTCGAGCCGTAGGGTGACCGAGGCGCCCACGACGATGCGGTCGTGTTGCAGTCGCCCCGCCGAAATCGCGTCGAGAAGAACGGGCAGCAGGTTAACGCGACGCGGCCCATCGGGGCCTTCGACGTCGACGCCGAGTTCGAACGAGAACCATCCGTCGGGGTCCGGGTCGTCGTCGATGTCGACGTACCAGGCGGAGGGCTCCGTGGGCGCGAGTGCCTCGGGAGCGGAGCCGGTGCGCTGCCAACCTCGAGACTCGAGCACCGGGAGGATGTCGAGCAGGGTGAGCCAACCGTCGGCGTCGAGAGCAGCCGAGCCATCGTCGGCGGGAGCGGGGAGTCCCAAGTCCTCCCAAGAACTCAGGGCGAAGCGCTCCGCCTCCGAGTCGCGTGGGCTGACGCGAAGGACGGAACCGTCCCAGGCGCAGATGTCCGAGGCGCCGCCGTGAAGCGGTACCGACACATCTCCATAACGAAACGCGATGACCGGGCACCCGTCGCTGTGGCTGTCGGGAAGGTGCAGGACCGGGGTGAGCCGGGTGAACCCGGACTCGACGGCCCCGAGCAGAGGGAGCGGCAGTCCGAGCGCTTCGACCCGGGCGCGAAGGTCATCGCCGGGGTCGACGTCGATCGGGATGTCGGCGGACTGGTAGACCGCGCGGAGCCGCCGAAGCGAGAGCGATGTTTCCATCAGTCCACACGCACCCGTTGCCGGGTCGACCCAGACGGGCGTGTCGAGGGGGAGCGCGACATGCTCGGGGTTCTGTGCGGTGAGGCGCAGATGCTGGGTGCCGTCGGGCGCGGGATGCCACTGGGTCTGGCTGGTCTGCGGCGCGTCGGACCAACGCAGCGGAGGACCGCCCCAGCGCTGCCAACGAACGCGACGGGTCTCGACGAATCGGCGGAACAGTGCCGTCGCACCCTCGCCCGGTGGGAGCGTTTCGTCGTCTTTCGAGGCGAGCGTGCGCAGGACGTGCCACAGGTCGAGATCCTCGCGCAGGACTCCGGCGGGGATGACGGTCTGGGCGGAGCTCACCACCAAGCGGGCGGTTCGCGGTTTGCTGCGTCCGTCCTCGCGCAGGGGTCCGACGCGTGGCGCGATGCGGACGCGCCACCCACCGTCGCGCTGCAACCCGATCACGTAGCGGACTTCACGTCCGGCCGGCTCGGGAAGCTCGGGAACTGGCAGTCGAGGCAGAATGCGAGCGTTGCCGTCGGCCGTCTCGGATTCCGCTTGGGCGAGCCAGTCCAGCAATGCTTTGCGGGTCGCGACCTCTTTGGCGAGCGACGCATCAGCAAGCGTGTGGAGTGCGGCCGCGAGGTGACGGCAGTCGTAGCGGCTGTCGCACGTGCACTGTCCGTGGACGGCGGTGCGCGCGAGCTGGAACTCGACCGTCTGCGGGCGTGCTTCTCCGACCTTGGCCGTGTACCAGCCACGCATCCCGTCCGCTTCGACGCAGGACACCACCGCGCCTCCCTTGGCGTCTTCGAGCCCGCGTTTCCAGACGACGGGCTCGAACTGTCGCGATAAGGCGTCGAGGTCGAGTTCGATTTCGATGTCACTCATGCGGTGTGTTCAGCCGCGGCCGGGGACACGAGGGCACTCGCGGCCAGCGGGGCCGCGCAAATGCAGGTCGTGAGAAGTTCGGCGAGCTGTCCACCCCGACACGCCGCAACGTGTTGGAGCCGAGCCCTTCCTGGGTCGGGAAGGCTCGGGGTGTTCGCCGGGGGTTCGGACACGAGGCGGGAGGATACCTCTTACGGAGGGTTCTAGGAGCCCTCGGCCGGTTTCGCTGAGCGATCCTAGCGTCCGTTGGGGTTGTAGCTCATCCAGTTCAGGCCGTTGGAGCGGTTGACGAGGTCGTTGTATGCGCGGCTGACCTTGTCCGGGGAGCCCTCCACCATCCATCCGGCACTCCCGCCGAGGCGGCCCAGCTCCGACTTCGTAAACGGCTTGTTGTCGCGCTTGCGGCGCATCATGTCCTTGGAGACCTTGAGGTAGCTCTCGGCAGTATCGATGAACGAGTCGAACATCATCACGGTGTCGGCCTCGGCCTCGTTCGCCTTGACGTACTTGTCCGCTTCTTCGAGGGCGGCATCGAAGGTCTTCAGAGCCTTGTCGAATCGTTCGAGGTCGAGCGCTTCGAGCGTGGGTGCGTCCCCGGCGGCCATCAGTTTCTTGGCCTGGGCCATCACGTTGGCTTGCTGGAAGCGGAGCTTGCGACCCTCGTCCTTTTCGAGCTGGTCGAGGCGCCGGACCTGCAGGGCATCGTTTTGGTCGCCGACGGCTTTGCGCAGGGCCTGGTCCGCATCTTGGAACGCCCCGATCGCCTTGGCCAGCGGGTCGTGCATCTCTTTCCCCTTGGCAAACGCGTCGTCTTTGTAGTCTTCGTGGTCGTAGTACTCGTAGGCGTCGTGAATCAGCGGTTGCACGGCCTTGTACGCCGCCAGCCACTCGCTGCCCGCCTTCTCGAGGCCTTCGTCATGCGGCTCCGAGGCGGTCGCCGTCGCGATGCCCTCGACGCATGTGGCGTTGAGTTCGTGGTCGTAGATCCCGTAGACGTTGCGCTCTTTTCCGGTGATACCGTTTTCGATGTCCACCCAGCTCGCGTAGCGATCGGCGGCATCGAGAATCGAGGACGAGGGCCCGTTGATACAGTCGATGTAGCCCTGCAGCTTGATGCCGAGCTTGTCGTCCTCGGTGAGGTCGGCAGTCGCGGCTGCGTTGCTCGCCTCGCCGACCGCTTCGGCCCCCTTTTCGAGGAGGTCGGTGATCTGATCACATCCCGCGGCGGGGAGGGCGAGGAGCAACAGAAGGGCGGGGGCGTAGATTCGTGGTCGAAGCATGGCGAGTGCGCGGCTGGGACGGGCAGCAGTGTCCTACGATTCAGCGCGGCGCGGTACCGCACTGGAAAACCACTCCAAAGACCGCCGTGGGAGGCGGTCTTTGGAGTGATACGCGCTACATCCGCTCGAAGATACCGGCTGCACCCATGCCGCCGCCGATACACATCGTGACCATCGCGTAGCGGCCCTGACGCCGGTGCAGCTCGTGGACCGCCGTTGCGGTGAGCTTGGCTCCGGTGCACCCCAGGGGGTGCCCTAGCGAGATCGCCCCGCCGTTGGGGTTGACCTTGTCCATGTCGAGTCCGAGCTTCCGGATGACGGCCAAAGACTGGGCGGCGAACGCCTCGTTGAGCTCGAAGACGTCGATGTCTCCCAGCGAGAGTCCGGTCTGCTTGAGCACCTTGGGGATGGCCTCGATCGGACCGATGCCCATGACGTCGGGCGCGACACCGGCGACTGCAAAGCCGACGAACCGAGCCAGCGGTGTGAGGCCGAGCTCCTCCGCTTTGGCCTTGCTCATCACGACGGACGCCGCGGCGGCATCGTTCATCTGCGAGCTGTTGCCCGCGGTGACGCTGCCCTTGACGTGGAAGGCGGGTCGCAGCTTGGCGAGTGCCTCGATGCTGGTGTCGGCGCGCGGTCCTTCGTCGACCTGGTGCGTCTTGCCTTCGGCGGTGGTGACCGGAACGATCTCGTCGGTGAACTTGCCGCCTTCGATCGCCGCGACGGCGCGCTTGTGGCTCTCGATCGAGAACGCGTCCTGGTCCTCCCGGCTGATCTCGAAGCGCTGCGCGACGTTCTCGGCCGTGAGCCCCATCGAGATGTAGTACTCGGGGTGGTTCTTGACGATGTCGAGGCTGAGCGTGGCTTTGTTGCCGCCCATCGGCACCATGCTCATCGACTCGACGCCGCCACCGATGCCGCAGTCGATCACGCCCAGCTGGACACGTTCGGCCACGGTCGCGATCGCCTGCAAGCCGGAGCTGCAGAAGCGGTTGATGGTGATCGCGGAGCTGGAGTCGGGCAGGCCCGCGCCCAGCCCGATCATGCGCGCGATGTTGAGGCCCTGCTCGGCCTCGGGCATGGCGCAGCCCATCACGACGTCGTCGACAATCTCTTTGGGGAAGTTGTCGCCGAGCGAGGCGAGGACGGTCTTGAGCATCTCGATGGAGAAGTCATCGGGACGCGTGTTTCGCAGCACGCCTTTGCCGGCCTTGCCGACGGCGGTGCGGCGGGTGGCAACGAGAACGGCTTCTTGGAATTGAGGCATCTGAAAATCCTTGGTTCGCGGTGGAGACCGGCGCGCGGCGTCGGTCCGCAGGGGAAGGGGGCCCCGGAGCTGGCTTCGCCAGTCTGGGGGAAGGGGCTGCGAAGCCCCTTCGAAAAGCTAGTTCCGCAGCGGTTTGCCGGTGGAGAGCATGGCGGCCATGCGGTCTTTCGTCTTCTGCGTGCCGCACAGGCTGACGAAGGCCTCGCGCTCGAGGTCGAGGATGTCCTGCGCCGTCTTGGGGGCACCCGAGGACTCCATGCCGCCCGAGAGCACGTGGGCGATCTTCTGCGCGACCAGCTGGTCGTGCTCAGAGGCGTAGCCACCCCAGGCGAACATCTGCGCGCCCATCAGGAAGCTGGAGCCGCGCGAGGCACCGATGACGTTCAGCGGTGCGTTGCGGTCGGGCGGCACGAAGCCGGCCTCCGCCATGCCGATCGCCTTCTTCTTGGCTTCGGCGATGACGCGGTTCTTGTTGAAGACGATCGTCTGGTCGGCGGCGATGAAACCGCCGGCTTTCGCTTCGTCGGCGCTGGTGGCCACGGTGGCCGCCGCTGCGGCTTCGAATCCGCGGCGCACCCAGGGGTAGGGGTCGCCGTCGGGGACCTGGGCCGACCACTCGCTGGCACGACGGACGATCTCCTTGAGACCGCCCCCGGCCGGCAACACGCCGACGCCGATCTCGACGAGACCGATGTAGCTCTCGGCTGCCGCCACGGTGGCGTTGCCGTGCATGACGGTCTCGCAACCGCCGCCCAGGGCCATGCCGTGCGGTGCGGTGACCACGGGAACGTTGCTGTGCCGCACGGTCATCAGTGCCTGTTGCAGGTCGTTGACCGCCTTCTCGAGTTCGTCCCACTTGCTCTGCCCGGCGAGCGCCAGGATGGCGAACAAGTTGGCACCAACGCAGAAATTCTCGCCGTTGTTGCCGATGACGACGCCACGGATGCCGCGCTTTTCAGCGTCGGTGACCGCATTGACCATCATGTTGCCGATGCCGTCGTCGAGCGCGTTCATCTTGGAGTGGAACTCCACGCACGCGATGCCGTCGCCGAGATCAACAAGGCTGGCCGAGGGGTTGCTCTCGATGACCTTGCCCTGCTCCTTGAGCGCCGAGAGGATGAGAATGCCCTCGGGTTGGGGCACGGTCTCGTGGGTCTTGCGCTCCGCGATGAACATCGTGCGCTCGGCTTCGGGACCGGCGTACCAGGTGGCGTCATCACCCCCGGCGGCCAACAGAGCCTTGGCGGCGGGGGCGACCTCGATACCCATGCCCTCGATCTGCTCGACGGCCCACTTGACGCCGACGGCGTCCCACATGGCGAATGGGCCTTGCTCCCAGCCGTAGCCCCACTTCATCGCATCGTCCATCTCCTTGGGACCATCACTGATCTCGCCGAGGCGGTTCGCGGAGTAGTTGAACAGCGGCAGGTAGACCTTGCGCAGGAAGTCGCCGGCGCGACCTTCGAGGCGAATCGCATCGTGAATGCGCTTGTGCCAGGACTGCTTCTTGACCTTGTCGAGCGCGGGGAACTTGGCTTTGACCTTGTCCCGGTACTCGAGCGTTCCCAGGTCGAGGGCGAGGACCTTGCGCTTGCCGTTCTCGTCCTTGGTCTTCTTGTAGAAGCCCTGCTTGGTCTTGTCGCCCTTCATCCCCTTTTCGAACATCTGTTCGATCTTGGGGTGCACGACCATCTGCTCGTGCATCTCGTCGTAGTTGTCGGCCGACTTGTCGCTGCTGGTGGCTTTCTTCAGGTTGCCGATGACCAGCGCGGCCACGTCGATGCCAACCAGGTCGCCCAAGCGGAAGCTGCCCATCTTGGGGCGGCACATGAGCTTGCCGTTGAGCAGGTCGACTTCCTCGACCGTGTAACCACCTTCGAAGGTGGTCCCGAAGGTCAGCAGCATCTCCGCGATACCGATCCGGTTGCCGATGAAGTTGGGGGTGTCCCGGCAGGGCACGATGCCTTTGCCGAGCACGTGGTCGCCGAACGCCGAAAGGTCGGCCGCGACGGCCGGGTCCGTGAACTCGGAGCTGACCACCTCGAGCAGATGCATGTAGCGAGGTGGGTTGAAGAAGTGCATGCCGACGACGCGCTTGCGAGCAGCGTCGGGCAGGTCTTCGGCGATCGAGCCCACGGGAAGTCCCGAGGTGTTGGTCGCGAGCACGGCGTGCGCGGGCGCAGCCTTGGCGATGCGATCGAACAGGGGCTTCTTGATGTCGAGGCGCTCGATGACGGCCTCGAGGATCAAGTCGGACTCGGCGACGGCGGTCTCGAGATCGTCGTCGATGTTCCCTGCGGTGATGCGCGCAGCGAAGCCCTTGTGCATGTAGGGCGCCGGCTTGCTCTTGAGCATCTGTTTCATCGCGCCCAGGGCAAACGCATTGCGCTTGGCCGCGGGGGCGTCCTTGTCGACGCCCTTGGGAACGATGTCCAACAGGTGGGTGCGAATGCCGGCGTTGGCGAACTGGGCCGCGATTTGGGCGCCCATCGTGCCAGCGCCGATCACGGTCGCGACCAGCTCGTGCGGGGGACGGTTGAGACTCACGTCGCGGAGGTTAGCGCCCGGGTGAGGGGCGGCTCTAGGGGGATCCGGGCACCGCTGCCCTGCCGTTTTGCAGTGGGCGCGTTCGCCGGCGGGGCAGGGGGACGGACTGCTTCGGAATCACATGTCAATTTAGGCATCCGACCCGAAACCTGGAGCCGACCGAACTCACGGGGTGGGCTGGCTCAGTGGCGTCGTAGCATGCCGCGGCGCTCGGGTTGGGCTCTCGACCGCAGACCCGCCGCGTCGGTCCGGGTGAGGCGTCGGCGGAGCCGTCGGGTTCCCGGCCCGGCGAGTTGTCCCCAGCGCCGCGATCCAAACCGAAGACTCGCAGACAGTCTCGAACGGCTCGAACGGCTCGAACTCCTCCGCCTGCTCGGGCGCGCGGTCAGGTCCATCGACTTCGCCGCCGCGCAGCGAGCTCAGCCTCCGAACAGTGCCCCGTGGAGGCTGTCGATCTCGCTGAGCAGATCGCTGAGCTCCGAGAGCGCGAGCGTCACGGTCTGCTGTTCGACCTCCCAAGCCTCGGCTTCGCAGCTTCCAGGTGGTGCGGCTGCAGCATTTTGCGCGATCGCACTCTGCAGTGCTGGGAACTCGGCCTCGGTGCGCTGCAGCTCGGCGCGGACCGAGAGGACCGACTCGAGCGCGATGCTCAGCCCATCATCGGTGTCGGGCTGGGTGCCGCAGCCGAGTTCGACGAGTGGGGGACCAGAGCAGCTGGTCGCGAGCAGGGCGGCGAACCCGATCAGAGGCCCACAACACGAGTCCACGTCGGCGGGAGCTGTGGGCACGCCGCGGCAGTTGCTCGCACAGCTCCCCGCGCCCCCATCGACGCACTCTAGCAAGAGCTCGGGTGAACACTCCGGGGTGTCAACGGTCTCGTACTCGCACAGCCCCATGCAGGTGCCCGCGCACGCGACGGGTTCGGCTCCAATGCAGCTGCCGTTGCAGGTCCCGCTACACGGGCCGAAGCAGAATCCGTCCTGGGCACACGGGCAGCTGCCCTCGCAGGTTCCGCTGCAGATCTCCTCGCAGGCCGCGGGCCCATCACTGCACCCTCCCACGCACAGGCCCGAGCAGGCTTGGTTTGGCGAGAAGCAGCGGATGCGCCCCTGTGCGACGCACGCTGCGGTGTGGGACGGCTCGAGGGTGCAGACACCCTGACAGCCAAATGCACCGACGGGCGGGGCCCCCTCGCACTGCTCGATGAACGCCGCTGCGGGGGGGATGCTGTCGCTGCAAGAGCCCTCGCCTCGAGTCCCCAAGGACCCGAGCCCGGCCGCTTCGAGTGCGAGTGCCAAGGCGGCGTTGGAGGCAGGCTGGGTCAGGCCAAGCTCCGCCGTGAGCACCATGAGGGCGCCCTCGTACTGGTCGCGCCGAGTCGTGACCGCATTGAAGGACATCTGGACGAGCGAGCGGGTCGCATCCTGACAGGTCGTGTACTCAGCGTCCGGGCAGTCGAGGGGCTCCGGTGGCTCTGGCGCGTCGTCGTCCTCGGGCGTCGAATCCGACGTTCCGTCTGTGGATGGCGCCGTGGTCTGTGCTGCGCCCGTGCCCGACCCGGCATCGCCGGAGGTCGAGTCCTCGGTGTCGATGAGCGTCTCGCCGACGATGGCGGGTTCGGCCGAACAGGCAGTCACAAGAAGCGCAGCGCTGAGAAGGATTCGGGTCATCAGCCCTTTGAATCTCCAGGAGTGGCGGGGTTCGTGACTTCGGGAGGGGGTTTTCCGCAGGGGGTCTCGCTGTGCCGCGGGAGAAGGGTAGACGAGGGATAGCGACCTCGCAGGGCCTCGACGAGGTTTTTAGCCTGTTCGCGGCGCCCGAGCTCGCACAGCGCCTCGAGGCGCTCAAAGGCTAGCCGCTCGCCGAAGAAGCCGCGCGGGAACCGTCGTTCGTAGGCGTCGATCCGTCGCAGGGCGTCGCGCGGATCCTTGGCCCCGGAGACCGCCCGGGCGAGGCGGGTCTGCTCGTCGAGTTCGTCGAGACGGTCGTTGGGTGCCGGCTTGGGTGTCGGCTTTTGCGTCGGCTTGGTGGTCGTCCGGGTCCTGACCTTGGGCTCGGCCGGCGATGGCGCGGGCTCCCTCGCGGGACCATCGAGCTCGGGTCTGTCGACACCGCGCGCGCGGAGCTGGGGAATCGCGTGCTCAGACTTGACCTCGGGCTCGGGCTCGGGCTCGGGCTCGGGCTCGGGCTCGGGCTGGAGGGTCGCCACGCCGGCGGGTGCGGCGACGCGGGTGGGCTCGGGCGGGTGGTCGCCACCGAAGATCAGGAGCGCGGCGGCACCGAGCGCGGCCGAAGCCGAAACCAGAGAAACCGTCCACGTGGTGGCGCGACCGGGGCGGGTGTCTATCGGGACGGCGAGGCCGGGAAGCAGCGCCGCGAGGACCCGACGGCGGGCGTCGTCGGAGGCCTCGGGTTCCTCGGGGCGGGTCCAGACCTCTTCGAATGCATCCTGGAGCTCCCGGCGCTCGACGAAGCGCTGCAACTCCAGCCGGGCCGCCCGAAGTCGGGCCGAAGCCGTGTTGGGATTGATCGCGAGCGTTTCGGCGATCTCTCGCCCGCTCAGGTTCGCGAAGTGGGCAAGGACAAAAACCTCGCGCTTGCGAGCGTCGAGCTCATCGAGGAACGTCTCGACGTGTCGCAGCGCATCCCGTTGGGTGAGCGGTGCGTCCGGCGGCGCGATGAACCGAGGCTCGCGCTTGAGCGCTTCGACCCGCCGCCCGTGTCGCTGCTCGCATCGCCGGTGGTGCGAGGCGATGCGCCGGAGGATGCCGAACAGCCAAGTTTGCACCAGCGACGTGCCGTCGTAGGTGTGTTGCCGGCGATGCACCACGGAGAAGACGTCGTGGGCTGCGTCCTCGAGATCTGCAGCACGCACGCCCAGTCGCCGGAGATTGCTCCAGACGAAGTCGAAGTGCTCTCGATAGACCTCCTCGAAGGGAGGCAGGGACGGTGCGGATCGGGACATGGATCGAATCGGTGTATCGCCAGCCGCGGGTCGTTTCGTGATCCTCGTCCTACGGAAACGAGAACTCGATCGCGCCAAATCCGCGGATCGCTCCGGGGCTCACGGTGTAGACCGGCGGAAGCTCTTGGAGGGTGAAGCTGGGTCGCGCGATGGCAACCGAGCCGTCGAAACCTGCACGAAGGCTGAAGCGACCGGTGGCGTGCCAGATCGCGGACGCGCTGGCCGCTAGTGCCCACCATCCGCGGACAGCAGAGCCCGGGTTGGACACGCCGAACCCGCGCCCGACGACCGCGCCGAAGTCCGTCCCCCCACACAGCGGAAACGAGAAGGCACGCGGTGGAGCCGCACCCAGCCTCGGGGCCCAGCATCCGCGGAGGCCCAACCACCATCCGGACACCTCGACCCCGGCGCCCATGTTCTCGGGGGCGAGTGCGCTCTGGGCGAATGCATGACCCACGAACGCCTCGACGCGTACGTCGGCATCGAGCCGTCCGTGAACTGGCAGTCGCACGCCCCCGTACAGCAAGGCCCAGCGGTCGAGCTGAGGGACAAGTCCGACCCCGACTCCGCCGCCGACACCCGCGACCCCCTTCGGCGGGCGCCTCGGGGAGTCCTCTGGTTCGCTCAGCACCAATGCTCCTGGGGTGGCCGTCACCGGCTCCTGAGGCAGAGGCTCGGGCTCGGGCAGAGGCTCGGGCTCGGGTTGGTGGATCTGCAGCGCCATGGAGATCTGAACGACGACGGCATCCGCCAGCGTTTCGCAGTCCTTGGCGTCGGCGTTCGACGTCGCCGTCCCTTCAGCGGTGTCGATCTCGAGCTTCAGGTGCCACTGAGGCTCGTCATGTTGAATCCGGGCGCGTGCGTGGGCGCGTCGCGAGGGTGCCTCGCCCGGGGGGATCGACAGCGCCACGCGGCGTGCGATCGCCTCGGCGGTAGGGCACTGCGCTGGGGCGCTCCATTCGAGTGTCAGTGCATCATCGAGCCGGTCTGCCGGGGCACCACCGAGCGCGGCGGTGAGGGCCCAGGCGAGGTGGAACGGCATCGGGGCAGAGCATAGCGGCATCCGCTGCTACCTCGCGCGCGGCCACCCCCGAGCGAAGAACGCGTCGATGCGCGCGGCGGGCGCTTTCCTCCAGCTCACTCGCACACGGACTCGAGCGACCCGAACTCCTCCAGCAACTCCGTGTAGTCCTCGATCCGCCGGCCGCCCCGCGGATCATCGAACTGCACGAAGAATCGGCGTTCGAGGTCGATACCTGCGGATTCGTACGCCTCGGAGTCGGAGTCGGTGTTTCCAAACGCGAACGCGGGCATGAGACCGCGCTCGGCCAGCGCCTCGAGTTGGCCACTCTTGAACTCGACGGCGGCGTCGCCCAGGGCCCCGGTGGCCGACTGCGTCGTCCGGACGATGCCCGGCGGAAGACCGCGCTCGGCGATGAACTCATCGGTCCGCTTCGCCAGGAACTCGGGGCGCGCAGTCAAGTACATCGGCCGGTATCCAAGGTCGACGAGGATCTGAAACGCCTCGGTCGCGCCATCGTTGATGTCGGGGACCGTGTCGAGCAGCAGGTCGATGAAGCGTTCAAACTCGAACGTCGTCAGCGTGCCGTCGATGTCCGAGAGAAACATCGGGGTCCCCGGGTCGACCACTTCGATGATCGTGTCGGTGGTGGAGCCGTCGCCGCGCACCACCATGTGGATCCGGTGGCGTCCCAAGGGCAGCGGCTCGGGCAGCTGGAAGTAGACCCACCCACCAGAGTCGACGACGCCGTGAATGGTTGGGTGCTCACCGTCATCGGTGGTGAAGACCGACCCCAGGGGTTCGAACTCCCCTTCGCACCCCTCGAGCAAGAAGAGGTCGACTTGCTCACCGGCCAAGTCCCAATCGGTGGGGCCGTAGGCGAACTTGGCCATGACCCATTGCCACTCGTCCGGGTTGTAGAACATGTCGTAGCCGCGGTGGCGCTCCGAACCAGATGCGGTGACGGCGGAGGTCCCCGTGCGTTCCCAGTCCAGCTCGGGGCCAGCGTTGGGCAGGGGTGCCTCGCATGTGGGGACGGGTTCGCAGACGGAGGGTCCTCCGGTTTCGTCGGCACCGGACTCGGAGGACCCATCCGAGGACGTCGAAGGCTCACCGCTGGTCGGGTTGGACGTTGTGCTTGGTGCGGTCGAGGAGGAGCCGGCCGGGTTGGAGGTCGTCGTACCGCCCGAGGTCTCGCTCATCGTCCCGCCAGACGACGCACTGTCGCCGCTTCCATTCGAGTCGCCAACCGCCTCATCGGCGCATCCGCTGATGACCAAGAGAGACGCGAGCACGCTGCCGTGAAGGCGTGAGTCCATGCCGCAGGATACTGACAAAACTCTCACTTTGCCGGCCATCCGGACGGGGCGGAATGCCACGGGCGCGCAACCGCACTGCGTGGGAATCACATGCAATTTGGGTGAGCGATGCTACCGTGAAACAGTAGGAAGTATGGATGGCCGGACCCCCCAGAAGCTGCGTGTAGGCAGCCTTGGGCTCTGGGCCCTGATGGGCTTGGTGCTCACGGCCTCGCCCAGCGCCTCCGATGCGCACGAGGATCCCCTCCCCGGGACGACCGACGGATCCGGCCCTTCGGAGCCGAATTCGGCCGATTCGGGGCTTGGGCAAATCCCCACGGCTGATGGTGACGTCGCGCTTTCCGCGGAGGCACCGCTCGTCGGCCTCGATGGGGCGGCCACTGCGCTGGCGATCCGAGATGTTTCTGTTGCGCTGCAGCTTTGCGAAGGGCAGTCCGGCGAGCCTGGTTCCGACACGTGGTTTCGTGTCCAAGCCCTGCGTGGCCGGGCGCTCCGTCTCGCCGGAAAGCCCGCCGACGCCGTCGCCACCCTCGAACCGGTGTGGTCGCACAAACGATTGCGCAAGTCGTTCCCCGCCGATGCGCTCGGCATGGAGCTCGCTCGCTCGCAGCTCGCAGCAGCCGACGCACTCGAGCCTGTGGCCGCCGATCGCATGCGCAAGGATGCGTCCAAGATCCTCGGCAAGGTTCGCAAGATGTCACCGATCCGCAACTACGCGGAGGTCCGGGTCCTCGAGGCACGGGCGATGGCGGCGATCGTCGGCACCGATTCCAAGTCCACCGTGCTCGCCGGGCGCAAGGCTGTCGCGGCGCTCGACCGGATCATTCGCGACTACCCCAAGCATCCCGATGTCGGTTGGCTTCAGCTGGAGCGGGCACGTGCGCAGGTCCGCGCGGGCAAGCCCACCGATGCGGCGGTTGCTTTGCGCGCGCTCCACATTGGACGCGCGGGCGAGCCGGAAGCCAAGGCTGCATGGGAGGAACTGGAATCCTTGGCCGGGCGCTTCGACCGCGTGCGCGCCAAGCCGCTGTCCGTGACCGAAAAACTGGATCGGGCGATGGCTGCGCGGCGGCTGCGATGGGTCGACCTGTCCCGAGAGATCCTCGACGATGTGGTCGATACGGCCACGTCCAAGTCGCTTCGGACCCAGGCACGATCGTCGCGGGCATACACCGCGTACAAACAGCGCGAGTTCGGGCAGTGTGCGGACGATCTGCGCCCATCGTATGAAGCGACCGGCTCCATCGATACCCGGGGCCGGCTGCTCCGCTGTCTGGAGCGCGGCGCCATGTACGACGAGGCGCTGCAGATCTACGACGACGCCGCGAAGAGCAAGAAGAAGTGGTCGCGGATCAGCGCGTTGTGGGACGGCACCATGCTGGCCGTTCGAGCGGGCAAGTACGCCCGCGCGGAGGCGTTCCTCAAACGCTACGAGAAAGAGACCGCGGGCAACCGTCAGACCCGAGTGTGGCTGCACGCCTGGTTGCCGATGCGTCTGGGCCGGGTCGATGAGGCCATCGCGGGTTTCGAAGCCGCTGAGCGCTACTCTACCGATCGAACCCGGGCTCGCTACTTTCGCGCCAAGCTCATGCTCGCGGGCTCCGACGCCTCCGCGCAGCTCGAGGGCGAGGCGATGCTCACCGAGATCATCGATCGCAGCCCGCTGTCGTACTACGCCTTGATGGCCCGACAGCGTCTGCTCGACGCCGAGCGCACGGTTCCTGCTGTGCCTTCGCTCGAGCCCAACCGGGGCGAGCCCGTGCACCCCACGAGGCCCGAGACTCGGGCGACCTTGGACGAACTCGACGGTGCGTTCGGGGAGGCTTGGCCCGAGGTCCGGCGCGCCAGGCAGCTCTACAACGCCGGCTATCTCGAAGAAGCACGCCGAGAGCTGCGCGTCGCCGTGCAGGCCTATGAGACCCGCGGCAAGAAGGCCAGCGGCGTTCGCAACGAATCCTTCCTGGTCGGTCTCGGTTGGAAGCCCGACTGGAGCTATCCCCGCATCCGTCCCACCCGCGACGGCATGCGAACCCTTCGTAGCAAGGAAGACGCTGCGACACTGGCCGCCGGGTTCCGTGAGCTGGCCCGCGGCTTTGACGAGCCGTATCGCTTTGCCAAGCTCAGCACCTCGGCCGATGGCGCGTACAAAGCTCGTTGGCATCCCCGGGCGTTCCGGGCCGCCGTCGAACGCGAGGCGCGGCACTTCGAAATCGACCCCGTCCATATGTGGTCGCTGATGTACACCGAGTCGCGCTTTCGCCGGTTCGTGGTCTCGCCCGTGGGCGCTCGCGGTGCGTTGCAGATCATGCCCTGGACCGCGCAGCAGCTCGCCGAACGCCTCGGTGAACTCGAGCCCGGCGGCTCCTTCGATGACGACACCTTGTTCGACATCGATACCAACGCGCACCTCGCCGGCTACTACGTCGCCGAGCTGCTCAAGAAGTTCCACGGTCAGGCACCGATGGCCTACGCCAGCTACAACGGCGGTCCGTCCAACGTGCAGCGCTGGCTCGAAGCCAAGTCCAAGAGCGAGGTCCCGCTGGAGCGTGACGTCTTCGTCGAAGAGATCGCCTTCCGCGAGAGCTACCGCTACGCCAAGCGGGTGACCGAGGTCTCCGCCGCGTATGCCCTCATGTACAAGGGCGACTTCCCGCGCTGGACGAACGAGATCGACGCCGACGTCGAAGACAACATCGCGTTCTAGCCCGCTCGGTGCCGTGACAGCGTTCTGGGGGGGCGCGCGGCTCAACCCGCAATCGGGATGGCGTAGTGCATCACCGAGTCAGGCCCTTCCGCACGCCATTGCGCGCCGTACAGCTCGAGGTCTGGCCCCCACGTGTGGCGGTGAGCCGACCGGGCAAGCCATGTGGCGTAGATGTAGTCGACCGTCTGGTCGATCGCTTTCGCCTCTCCGCGGTGTTCAAACACCGCGTAGCGGCCCGCCGGGATCTCGAGGCTGACCATTTCGGCCGGGACTGCTGGGCTGGCGGCAACTCCGGCGGCGGCGAAGTATTCCAAGCGGTCCGGGTCCTCGAGGTCGGGACGAACCACGCCGTAGTACGGGAAGGGGATCCTGTTCTCGATCTCTTCGTGGCGGGCCAAGAAGCGCTCCCACAACCGGGGGAGTGCCTCGCCCAAGTTGTTCTTCTCGGAGCCGACACCGTAGAAGACCGTCCGCATGCCCACCGCTACTGTCGCCGGCCGGGTCACCAGCGCGGGCTCCAGCGAGACCGCCTGGCTGACGTGCTGCAGGTAGGCTTCGTCGAAGCGGGCTTTCTTGAGAAAGAGGTTGCCGTGACCCAGCGCGCGGTACTGGGTTGGCGTCATGCCGAACGCCTTCTTGAAGGCCCGCGCGAACGCTTCCTGACTCTCGAACCCGGCAGCGATTGCGATGTCGAGAATACGGCGGTCGGTGGTGAGCAACAGGTCCAGCGCGTTGGCCATGCGTCGTGACCGAACGTAGGTCTTGAGCGTCTCGCCGGTGAGCGCCTTGAAGATGCGTTGAAAGTGCGCGTGGCTGATGCCGGCCGCCTTCGACACACGGCGCAGCTCGATACTCTCCCCGAGGCGCTCCTCGATGAAGTCGACTCCGCGCTGAATCTGTTGCAGGTAATCGTTCACGACTGCTCAGGGGTCTCGAAGAAGCCGGTCATCGTTCGGACTTTGCCACTGTCGCTGTACTCGCCGTAGGAAATGCCGGTCCCCAACACGGACCCATCTGCGCCGAGCATGTTCCACGACGCTACGGAGCGCCCATTGTGCGCCTTGAAGTCGGTGGTCACAAAGTACCCACCGGGGACCTGCTGATGAAACTCCACCATGTACTCGACCAGGGCGTCCCATCCTCTTCGTTGGGTGATCGGGTCGGTGTAGACGCACTCGTCGTCGAGGGCTTGTGCACACGCGCTGCGTTTGGTCTCGGGGCCAGCGAGCTTCCAGATCGAGGCGTAGGCTTCCCAGGCGGTGCGGGCTTCGGGCTGTGTCATCGTCATTCCAGGAGCGTAGGCGGGCGGACCCAGGGGGTTCTGACCGTTTGTGCTTTTCTCAAGACGCCGCAGAAGCGGCGCTGGACGACGCCCAAACCTGGTGACCCTCCCCGCTCGTACAAACGGGCGAGCGTCGTCACGACGCACGGGTTCACCGTTGCGCCGCGTCTGCTCTCATCTCGGCTTGCCGCCTCAGCACCGCCGCGGATGCGTCGTCGGCAGGGAACAACAACTCGACGCGCAGCTCCTGCACGGTGACGTCGTGGGCCGCGGTGAGCTCCCCGACAAGTGAAAACGTCCGGACGGTGTCGTGTCCCAAGCGGAACGCTGGGCAGATGGCGTGCGATACGGTCGACACTGCGCCGATGACCGCGTCCGCGTGAGCCGAGAGTTCCTGGAGTCGGGCATCAAACGGGGCGGCTCGGGCGTCGCGGCGCAGTCGCCCGCAGACAGCGGCGGCGACCGCGTCCCAGTTGACGATCCGTTCTCGCATTGGACCCCCGTCAAGCAGTGCGCGCGCCAGGTTGTGGCCGGTCGCATCTCCGAGCAACGTTCGCCCGGCATCGTTGAGCCGGACGATGTCCCACCATCCGTTGACCATCAGGCCGGGGTAGGGGTCGTGGGCATTCAGAGTTCGTTCCAGTGCGGCGACGAACGGAGCGGTTGTTCCCAAACCCAATGGCGTTTCATCGAACGCGGCGGGAAGGCCTGCGAGGATGAGCAACGTGTTTTGGTCGCGTAGGGGGACCTCGAGTGCGACGCTCAACCGCTGGACCGTGTCAGCGCGCGGGCGTGCACGGCCGTTCTCGAGAAACGAAATATGCCGCTGGGAAATGTCCGTCTGCAGCGCGAGTTGCAGTTGACTCATCCGGCGGAGCGTTCGCCATTGCCGCAGTCGCTGACCGAATGGGCTAGGCACGGCGTCAACCACGACCCGAACGTAGCAGTCCGTGGCGGACATCGAGCAGCAGCACAGTCGCGAGTACGATGACGCAAAAGGGAATCGCCAGGCTCGATCTCGGTGAGTAGTTTGCACGCATGTCGACGCGGCGCCTTCTTGTGTTCACGGCAGCCCCCGCGCTGTGTATTGGTAGCTTCGCCCTGATGTTCCCGGAGTTGCTGCTCTTGGGTAAGGGGGTGATGACGCCCGATGCCGCCGCGGTTGCGATGACGCGGACGGTGGGCGTCGCACTGATTGGATTCGCGGGACTCGACCTCGCTGTGAGCGAGCTTCCGCCCTCCGCTTCCCTGCGCCGAGTCCTGCTCGCCAACGCGGTGTTTCAGCTGGCCCTCCTCCCGCTCGACCCATGGGCCTGCGCAACGGGCGCGTTCCACGGTCTAGGATCGTTCCTCCCCAACAGCGTCCTTCACGTCGCACTTGCGACGCTCTTCGTCAGGGCGTGGCGAAGAGCGCCATCGGGAGTCGTGCCTTGCCTCACCGCGCCCCGGCGTTCGACCGCGAGCCCGGCGGGCTAAGGTGCGCGCGTGGCAAGCACCGAGATTCAGAACATCTTCGCCGAGCTTGGTCTGACCCCTCCGGCAGACGTCGGTGAGGGTGGACTCGTCATCAAAGACCCAAGCAACGGGCAGACGCTGGCCCGCCTGGCCACGCACGATGAGGACGCCGCCTTGGCGATGGTCGACAAAGCCCAGGCCGCCTTCAAGAAGCTGCGCAACATGCCGGGCCCCAAGCGGGGAGAGCTGGTCCGCCAGATGGGCGAGATGCTCCGCACGCACAAAGAGGGGCTGTCCAAGCTCGTGTGTGCCGAGGTTGGCAAAGGCATCGAAGAAGCCCGCGGCGAAGTCCAAGAGATGATCGACATCTGCGACTTCGCAACCGGCCTTTCGCGAACGCTCGGTGGACGCACGCTCATGTCCGAGCGTGACGGTCACCGCATGATGGAGCTGTGGCAGCCCCTGGGAGTCGTGCTGTGCATCAGCGCGTTCAACTTCCCGGTCGCTGTCTGGTCCTGGAATGCCGCGATCGCATTCGTGTGTGGCGACTCGGTCGTCTGGAAGCCCAGCCCCAAGGCGGCGCTGTGCGGCATCGCCGTGCACGAGCTGCTCAAGCCGGTGCTCGACAAAGCCGGTCACGGCGACGCGATGCAGCTCGTGCTCGAGCGCGACGTCAAGGTTGCCGAAGCCCTCGTGGATGACGCCCGCATCCCGCTGGTGAGCGCGACCGGTTCGTGCGCCATGGGCCGCAAGGTCTACCCCCGGGTGGCGTCGCGGCTGGCTCGTTGCCTGCTGGAGCTCGGAGGCAACAACGCGATCATCGTGGACAAGACCGCCAACCTCGATCTGGCCGCTCACGCGATCGCGTTCGGTGCTGCCGGGACGGCCGGTCAGCGCTGCACGTCGACCCGCCGGGTGTTCGTCGAGGCCGCAGTCGCCGACGCGCTGATGGGCAAGCTCGAGCCGGCCTACCGCCAGCTCAGCGAGCGCATCGGTGACCCGCGCGACTCCGCCAACCTGATCGGGCCCCTGATCGACGAGGCGGCCGTCGCTGCGTTCTCCTCCGCGGTCGAGCGAGCCGCAGCGGCCGGCGGCGACGTTCGGGTCGGTGGCAAAGCCCTCGAGCGCGACGGAAACTTCGTGCAGCCCACGCTGGTGCGGGTGCCCGACGGTCAGCCGTTCCCCCTGATGGCCGAAGAGACCTTCGCGCCCATCCTCTACGTGCAAGCGTTCCCCGACGGCGGGCTCGACGAAGCGATCGCCTCGCAGAACTCGGTCGAGCAGGGACTCTCCAGCGCGATCTTCACCGACAGCCTCCGCGCAGTGGAGCGGTTCTACAGCCCGGATGGAAGCGACTGCGGCATCGCCAACGTCAACCTCGGCACCTCGGGTGCGGAGATTGGCGGAGCGTTCGGCGGTGAGAAAGAGACCGGCGGCGGCCGGGAGGCTGGCAGCGATGCATGGAAATCGTACATGCGGCGCCAGACCTGCACGATCAACGGAAGTGACGCCTTGCCGCTCGCGCAGGGCATCAAGTGGGAGTAATCGCCTTCGGTCGATAACGCGCAAAGACCGACTCTCGAGCCGTTCGAGGGTCGGTTTTCTCGTGGTTCGGGTTTCACGGTTGCGTGTCGCGCGTCACGCCCGTAGCTTGAAGGGGAGGACTGCCGGCGCCGGGAACGGCGTCGCCGCTGCCTCGCATCGCGGCTCCCTGGAAAGGGGGCGGCACACGCCCTTGACGGGGCGAGAAGGAGCCATGTGACCATCAACGAAGAACTCTATCGTCTGGGCAACTCTGCCCGTCGCCTCAACGACGGTTCGGACCAACTCAACCGAAGCATCGCCGCCATCGACAGCCTCCTGGGCCGTCTGATGATCGGCCTCGACTACGTCCATCCTCGTCCGCTGTCCGAGCACACGACCTACGACGTGAGCGGCAAGCGGGTCATCGAGATCTCGTACCTCGCGTACCTCAAGCTCAAGGGCGGGTACCGCCTGGCGCTCAAGACGGTGAAGGTCCTGGAGTCGCGGTCGGCTGCGGCCGGACAGATCCCCGGAGACCTCATCACGCTGCTCGAGGCACCTCGTCGGCTGCGCTATCGGGCCATCGAGCAGCTGCCCGAGCTCGTCATGGGCTTGGCCGAGCAGGTCGAGGACATGCTTGGAGCCATGGAACGCCGGGTGGGCATCGCGAACTCGCTGGTCGCTCACCTCGAGCAGATCGCGGGGCCGACCGACATGAACGAGACGCATCGGGCCGCCGAGTCTGCGACCTCGCACCGACGCCAGACCTTGCCGGCGCTGTGATCACCCGGCCTGATCACAACCCGGCTCACGGTCTCTGATGACGTTGCGTACCTCGCCCGCGACGGTCTGAGTGCTCGTCTCGTGGCGAGCTTGGGAGCGCTCCCGCGTTATCGCGTGGAGCGTACGCTGCCCTCTCACGTCGGCGTCTCCATCGAGGCTCACGACACGCGCCTGGACCGACGCGTTCTGCTCCGCATCTATGGGCCGGACAACGATCCCCGACCTGACCCAGGAATTCGGCCGGCTGCTGGCGCTGGAGCGGACTGGAGCGGACGAAGCTGGAGCGGTTCGCCGACGCCCGAAAGTGGGCCGACGAGGGTGTTCGGAGCGTCCGCGGACGGGAGAGCGACCTCCCGGTCGAGTTCTACAAGGCGGTCCAAATATCCGCCGAAGTCCGGGTCGCAGAGGCGAGGGCCAGGCCCCAGGACACGAACCTCATCGCACGGGCGCTCGGAGAGATGCAGCGGGCGTGCGTGCTGTCCGAGTCCATGAGCGAGGCGCTCGATCCGGCGCATTGCTACACTGTCCTGGCCGAAGCGCTGCTGGACTTCGGGGGGAAGGACGCCTTTGCGGTCGCAACCCGGGCCATCTCGCTGATCGACGCCAGCAAGACCACGCGGAAGGCCTACGCGGACGCCCGAGCCCGCCTTGTGGCGCGTGTGCCTCCTCCCCACTAGGCGATCCGCGAAGCTCGAACCCGGGGGCAGCCTCGTGCTATGCCGCGATGATGGCCAAGCGCGTTCTCGTCACCGCCGCCCTGCCGTACGCCAACGGATCGATTCACCTCGGGCACATGCTCGAGTTCGTGCAGACCGACGTCTACGTGCGTGCTCGCAAGCTCGCCGGAGACGACTGCAAGTTCATGTGGGCCGACGATACCCACGGCACCCCGATCCAAGTGCGCGCCCGACAGGAGGGCATCACACCTGAGGAGGTCATCGCGCGCGCCTACGACGAGCACCGCACGGACTTCACCGACTTTCAGATCGGCTTCGACGTGTTTCACAGCACGCACTCCGAGGAGTCGAAGAAACACGTCTACAAGATCTTCGAGGCGCTCGAGAAGAGCGGGAACATCGACAAGCGGAGCATCGACCAGCTCTACTGTCCCAACGACGAGATGTTCCTTCCGGACCGCTTCGTCAAAGGCGTCTGCCCCAAGTGCAAGAGCACCGAGCAGTACGGCGACAACTGCGAGGTCTGCGGAAGCACCTACAACCCGACCGATCTGGGCGAGCCCCACTGCTCGGTGTGCGGCACCACGCCGGTGATGAAGGCGAGCGAGCACCTGTTCGTCGACCTCGCGCGCCATGCCGATTTCCTACGCGAGTGGATTGCCACCGGCGGGGTCGATGGGGGGACACCGCTGCAGTCTTCGCAGCGCAACTACGTGATGGAGTGGGTCGACGGAGGCCTCCGCGACTGGGACATCTCCCGCGATGCGCCCTACTTCGGCTGGGAGATTCCCGGTAACCCTGGCAAGTACTTCTACGTCTGGTTCGATGCACCCATCGGGTACATCGGCGCGACCCAGAAGTGGTGTGACGACAATGGCGTGGACGCGGACGACTACTGGGGCGACAAAAGCCGCGATGACGTCGAGATCGTCCATGTCATCGGCAAGGACATCGTCTACTTCCACAGCTTGTTCTGGCCCGCGATGCTCAATGCTGCCGGCTACACCACGCCGTCTCGGGTGCAGGTACATGGCTGGCTGACCGTCAACGGCGAGAAGATGTCGAAGAGCCGCGGTACGTTCATCTTGGCTCGCACGTACCTCGAGCATCTGCCCAGCGACTACATGCGCTACTACTTTGCGGCGAAGGTGGGCTCTTCGGTCGAGGACATCGACCTGTCCTTCGAGGACTTCGTCAACCGCTGCAACGCCGAGCTGGTCAAGAAGGCCGCCAACCTGTGCAGCCGCAGCATGAAGTTCGTGTTCGGTCGCCTCGGCGGCACGTTGGGCGAGCTCCCCGCAGACACCGCGCAGATCGTCGCGAAGGCGCAGGCGCGACTGCTGCAGGCGCGAGAGCATTTCTTGGCCTTCGAGTCCCCCAAAGCGCTGCGGTTGGCCATGGAAGTGGCCGAGGACTTCAACCTGTACCTCACCGAGAAGGAGCCCTGGAAGCTCGCCAAGTCGGACCCCGAGGCCGCCCGCGGCATCTGCTCGGCCGGGATCTACGCCTCGCAGGTCATCGCGACGATCCTGGCTCCCGTGCTGCCCACCTGGGCGGAGAAGATGCAGCGCATGCTCAGGCTGGATGCGCCGCTGACGTTTTGCAATGGCGGTGAGCCGCTTCCCGGTGGGCATGCCGTCGCCGAGTACGAGACGCTCGCGGAGCCGATCGATGCCAAAGCGATCGAGGCCATCATCGAGGCCAGCAAGGAAGACGCGGCGCCCAAGCGGACCTTCGACTACGAGGTCGAAGAGCTCGCGGCGCAGACCAAGATCGACGCGTTCGATGCCGTCGACCTGCGGGTGGGCAAGGTGCTGGCCTGCGACAAGGTGGAGAAGGCCGACAAGCTCCTGCAGCTGACGATCGACCTGGGGCCGCTGGGCATGCGCAACATCTTCAGCGGTATCGCCAAGAGCTACGCGCCCGAAGACCTCGTGGGCAAGCACGTCGCGGTGTTCGCCAACCTCAAGCCTCGCAAGATGCGGTTCGGTATGAGTGAGGGGATGGTCTTGGCGTCGGGCGCCTCGGACGACGGCGTGACCGTGCTCGAGCTCGACCCGCGCTCGAAGCCTGGCGAGAAGATCACGTGAAGAAACCCGAGCACCAGTGGGAGACCCGGCTGCACCTCGCGGTGCGGCTGCCCTCGGTGCCCGAGTCGTTCGCCGACGAGGCACGCGCCGAGGCGTTCGAGCTGCGCTTTGTCGACGGCCGGGTGGGGCACGTCGTCTGCGGGCTGACCCGGCAGGAGGCGGATACCGTCGCCGCCGCCGACCCCGATCTGGCCCATGCGGTCCGGTGTTGGCTCGTCGCCCGTGGTGCTCGGAGCGTCGCGCTCCGCGGCCCGGAAGGCCCGCTCGATACAGGGTCTATCGACGTGGCGAGCCTGGGCTCGGCCTCTACGAACACGAGCCGTCTGATCACGTTGGCACCTTCGAATGCCGAAGTTGTGCATGCGCTCGGCTGTTTCGACCGTGTGCTCGCCTGCGAGGACTCGTCGGACCATCCGCCACGCACCCAAGAGCTTCCGCGCCTCGGCCCGGACCTCGGCCCTGATCTCGATCAAGTTGCGGAGCTGCGGCCCGACCTGGCGGTCAGCTCGCTGTCCGTCCCGGGCATGGAGCGTATCGTCACCGGACTGCGGGCCCGAGCTGTGCCCCAGGTCGTCCTCGCCCCGCGGTCTCTCGCCGATGTGCGGCGCGTGGCCGCGTTGTTGGACGTGCCCGAGGCCGGGGCGCAGGTCGTGGCCGACATCGACGCACAACGTGCCGCGCTGGAGCTTGCCCGTCCGGCCGAGCCCGTCCCGGTCTACCTGGAATGGTGGCCCAAGCCGATGTTCACGCCAGGTACGGACTGCTTCAGCAACGAGTTGATCTCGCTCGCCGGGGGCCGCAACGTGTTCGGGAACCGTCTTGGATCCAGCCTGCAGATCGAGCCGCAGGAGCTCCTCGAGGCCGATCCCGCGGTTTGTTTCGTCTCCTGGTGCGGCGTGGCCGAGGCCAAGCTCGACCCCGGAAACCTGATCGGACGCCCCGGTTTGGAGTTCCTACCCGCGGCGCGCCAGGGGCGTGTCTACGCGCTCGACGAGCAGTTCAGCGGCCGCCCAGGCCCCCGGATGCTGGAAGCCGCGCGGCGGATGGCCGCCAAGATCCGCGAACTGTAGGGCGGCCGCTCTTGGTCTGCGCGCCATTTTTTTGCGCGCGAGATCCCGCTGTGTCTACTGTCGCACCACGCCGCTGGGACACCGATCCAAGCCATGCCCATGGGGGGCAGGCGGGTCGTGCGTGGTCACCAGAGGATCGGAGTGCATCGTCATGGTCGTCGAATCGCTGAAGAGCTGGTTGCCCGAAACACTGGAGAACGAGGCCAAAGACCTCTGCGTACAGCTTCGAAGCTTCAACGGTCATCGAACCGTGTGGCTCGATCGCGAAAACTGCATGTGGCACGCGGAGCCCGACGAGATGCTCGAGGAGCTGGGACACCGCTACGTCGGCACCTTCTTCCGCCCGGCGCAAGAGGACCTCTGCGATGCGCTCGCCAAGATGGTTCCGGTCCGGCCAGCGGTGCGGATGCGTCCGAGCAGTTTGCCGGCTCCCGCGTTCGCCCGCGTCGGCGCTCTCGCTCCGGCCTGAGCAATCCAATCCCCGAGGCACAAGAAAAGCGCGGTCGCTGCCCCCGAGCAGCGCCGCGCTTCTTTGCGTTCTGGGTGCTAGAAATCGGCCGGGAACACGCAGACGCCGCCGCCGCCGCCGCCGAGCATGACGCACTCCATCCCGGTCGGGCAGGTCGTGCCGTCCTCACAGGTCAGCAGGCACTGGCCATCACCGTCGCCACCGCCGTTGCCTCCGCGGCAGAAGGGCTCTGCGTCGCCTTCGGAGGGAGCGGGGCAGTTCTGCTCCTCGACGTCGCACTCTTGGGTGCACCAGTTGGCACCTTCGTTGGGGCCGCCAGGGATCTGCGTGCACTCGTACTCGCCTTCGCAGGCCTGGTCGCCCGGGCATGGTCCGTACAAGCCATCGTCCCCGTCCCCGGTGCTGGAGCTGCCGGAGCTGCCGGAGCTACCGGAGCCGCTGCTGCTGCCGAACCCGGTCGAACCGCTGCTACCGCTGCTACCGCCCGAGGAGCTCTCTCCACCGCCCGACGACGACGTGGAGTCGGGGCCGGAGTTGGAGTCGCTGTCGGTCTGGGCGGTGTCCGAGGCCGCGTCCGAGTCGGAGGCGGTCGCCGTAGCCGTCGCGGTCGTGGTGGTGCCGTTACCGGTGTCGGTATCGCCGGCGCTGTCGCCCGAGTCGCAGGCACTGAGGCTGAGCCCGAGGCTCAAAAGGAAGGTCAAGGTCATCCGCTGCATGCGTTGATCCTATCACTCCGTCCTTGCATCTCGAGCACGACGTAGTCCTCCGCGATGTTCTCGCAGTGTTGTTAACGGCCGGGCGCAATGACCATCGAAGCGACCTTTTCGGTCACGCCGCGTGATCAAGAGCGCTGCCTCCCAGCGCCGAGCGTGGTCAACCGGCGTGACCTTTTTGGCCCGCGGACAGCGCGGG
>Ga0316204_10002539_pt1 | contig 40706 bp, 37 predicted proteins | sample 6monrhotite_MG_2_FD_205661 | JGI IMG/M metagenome (GOLD analysis project Ga0316204, IMG submission 205661) | Microbial mat bacterial communities from mineral coupon in-situ incubated in ocean water Damariscotta River, Maine, United States -... | ecosystem: Environmental > Aquatic > Marine >...
TATGTGGTAATGGTCACTTTTCTATGAGAAAGACAGTACGAGTGGTGACCGAGGCTGAATACAATAAGTGGAAAGCCGAGCAGAAGTCCTGGTTGAGCAAAAATCCTGACTATATGTCTCAGGTACCCGATAATTTGAAAGAACTGGCAGTGGTTACCGCTGGCATCGAACAATAAGCGACCTTAAATTAAAGATAGCATGGCAACAGCAGCAGCACATGTAGATGATCATGACCATGATCATGATCACGAGCATCACGAAACGTTTATTACAAAATATATTTTCTCCCAAGATCACAAGATGATCGCGAAGCAGTTTCTGCTGACCGGTATGTTTTGGGCAATCATTGGTGGAGCCATGTCTTCCATTTTCAGGCTTCAGTTGGGTTTCCCTGATGCTGATCTGTCTTGGTTGCAGCCTTTGTTGGGCAAGTGGATTGTGGATGGCAAACTGGATCAGGGTTTCTACCTGGCCCTGGTAACCATGCACGGTACCATCATGGTATTCTTCGTACTGACTGCGGGTCTGAGTGGTACATTCAGTAACTTCCTCATTCCGCTGCAGATTGGTGCAAGAGACATGGCCTCTGGCTTTATGAACATGCTTTCTTACTGGTTCTTCTTTGTTTCCGGTGTTATCATGTTCATCTCACTATTTATAGAAACAGGTCCGGCATCGGGGGGATGGGTCGTTTATCCTCCGTTAAGTGCGCTGCCGCAGGCTATGGATGGTTCTAAGTTGGGTATGACACTCTGGCTCGTAGCCATGGTGTTCTTTATTGCCTCTTCTTTGCTGGGAAGTATCAACTACATCACCACCATTATCAACCTGCGTACCAAAGGTATGACCATGTCGAGATTGCCACTGACTATCTGGGCTTTCTTCCTCACGGCCATCATCGGTGTGCTTTCATTCCCTGTACTCTTTGCAGCTGCTTTGTTACTGGTGTTTGACCGTTCTTTCGGTACCAGTTTCTACCTGGATGATATTTACATTGGAGGCGAGGCGCTTGCCAATGATGGAGGTAGCCCAATCCTGTATCAGCATTTGTTCTGGTTCCTGGGGCACCCTGAGGTGTACATTGTACTGCTGCCTGCTTTGGGTATAACTTCTGAAATTATTGCAACCAACTCGCGAAAACCAATCTTTGGTTATAAAGCGATGGTAATCTCTATGATGGGTATTACCATACTTTCATTCGTAGTTTGGGCGCACCATATGTTCGTGTCAGGTCTGAACCCATTCCTTGGGTCCATATTTATGTTCCTGACACTGATCATTGCCATACCATCGGCCGTGAAGGTATTTAACTACCTCACAACGCTTTGGCGAGGCAACATAATATTTACACCGGCCATGTTGTTCTCAATTGGTCTGGTCTCGGTATTTATATCAGGAGGTATCACGGGTATTGCCCTGGGTAACTCCGCCATTGATATTCAATTGCACGACACCTATTTCGTAGTGGCTCACTTCCACCTTGTAATGGGGTCAGCATCATTCTTCGGAATGGTGGCAGGTGTATATCACTGGTTCCCGAAGATGTTTGGTCGCATGTTAGACGCCAAACTGGGCTATATCCACTTCTGGTTCACATTTGTGGGTGTTTATCTGGTGTTCTTCCCAATGCACTACATCGGTATTGCAGGCTTCCCAAGAAGGTACTATTCATTTACCAACTTCGATGCCTTCAGTGGCTTCACCGATTTGAACGCGTTCATCTCAGTAGCCGCGATTGTAACGCTCTTTGCCCAATTCGTATTCATCTTCAACTTCTTCTACAGCATGTTCAGAGGTAGAAAGGCAACAGCCAACCCATGGAAATCGAACACCATGGAGTGGACTACGCCTATCAACCCAGGTCACGGAAACTGGCCAGGAGAAATTCCTCAGGTATACCGTTGGTCTTACGACTACAGTAAGCCAGGTGCTGAAGATGATTTCATTCCTCAAACAGTACCATTCTCTGAGACCATGGAGTCAAATCTGCCTCATGAGAATGAATTGGTTGAACTAGAGAAGCGTGAGGCTGAGGAGATCATAGTGGATGAATCGAGCGCAGCCCACTAACGGAAGAGGATTCAGACGGTTTTCGGCCGTCACCATTATAGCCGTTTACCTGCTCATACTTGTAGGTGGCATTGTAAGAAGTACAGGGTCAGGAATGGGTTGCCCCGACTGGCCTAAATGCTTCGGAAGCTGGGTGCCGCCCACAGAGGTGAGTGAGTTACCGGCCGATTACAAAGAAATATACGCTCAGCAGAGGGCTGAGAAGAATGAAAAGTTTGTTAGGTACTTGACCAGCTTTGGTTTCGATGAGCTCGCTCTCGAAATTCAGAATGACCCTTCTATACTGATAGAAGAAGATTTTAATGCTGCTAAAACCTGGACTGAATATATAAATCGCCTGATCGGGGCGGTCATCGGTATTCTGATCTTCGGCACTTTTGTGCTTTCGGTCAGGTACTGGAAAAGTGACAGACCGATCGTAGTTCTTTCATTTCTTGCATTTGTATTGGTTGGCTTTCAGGGCTGGATCGGTAGCATTGTGGTAAGTACCAACTTACTGCAATGGATGATTACCGTTCATATGCTCCTGGCCATTGTCATAGTTTGCCTGCTCATTTATGTCTATTACCGCTCCAAAAGGGCAGTTTCAGCCGTAAATGTAGAAGGTGCCAATAAAATTCTGTTGGTGATTGCCGTTTGCATAGTGGCTTCACTGGTTCAGGTAGTACTGGGCACTCAGGTAAGAGAAGCCATTGATGTGGTAGCCGATAGGCTTTCACGCAGTGAGTGGATAGCAAACCTGGGATTGAATTTTAAGATTCATCGCAGCTACTCGCTGTTTCTGCTGGTGATTCATGTGTACCTGGCGAAACTATTGTACATGAATCGGGCTCACTCTGAAGTATTACGACTCGCTTCCCTGTTTTTAATGGCAGTGGTAGCAGTTGAAGTCATCAGTGGAGCAGCCATGGCATACTTTGGTGTGCCGGCATTTATTCAACCATTACACTTGCTGTTAGGAACACTCATCATTGGCATTCAATATTATGTTTGGCTAATGGTGAAAAATGGGAAAAAGAAATTGAGTATAACTGGATGATTTCAGGTAACACCACAAATATTAGCACGACCATGGCCTTCGCTCAGAAAGCGAGGACTTACATGGAACTGATGAAAATGCGCCTTTCCTTTCTGGTGGCTTTTTCTTCAGCTTTTGGTTATGTACTAGGTATGGGCGGAGCGGTAAACTGGGTACAGTTGATCATGCTCTTTCTAGGTGGCTGGCTGGTGTCAGGTGCCTCGTGTACCATCAATCAGGTGATTGAAAAAGACTATGACAAGCTGATGAAGCGCACAATGACAAGGCCATTGCCTACTGAGCGCCTCACGGGTTCAGAATCATTGTGGTTTGCTACCGTGGTAGGTGTGGCTGGTTTTTTCATCCTGTTCCAATACACCAACCTGTTGACAACGGGGCTTGCGATCCTGTCTATGTTGCTTTATAGCTTCGTTTACACGCCTTTAAAGCGTGTAGGACCTATAGCTGTATTTGTTGGCGCTATTCCTGGTGCATTGCCTCCGCTATTGGGCTGGACGGCTGCTACAGGCGATATCAACCATGCAGCCATGATTATTTTCGGTATCCAGTTTATCTGGCAGTTCCCACACTTCTGGGCCATTGCCTGGGTAGCCGATGAAGATTATAAAAAGGCAGGCTTTAAGCTATTGCCTGTAAAAGGAGAGAAGGACATGAAAACTGCATTCCAGATCATGACCTACACGCTCTTCCTTATCCCTATGGGATTGTTGCCTACTTATTTCGGACTCACAGGTGTGAACTCGGGTATAGTGGCAACCATTTGTGGAGTCCTGTTTTTGGCCTCTACTATTAAGTTGATGAAAGATCAGTCGCGCAAGTCGGCCTTGCGGATTATGTTTGGATCTTTCTTGTACTTGCCTATTGTGCAGATTGCGTACTTGTTAGACATGGTGAAGTGATGGCGGAGAATTATCATTTAGTAGACAGAACACCGGAGGGGCCTTTGGCCATGCATCCTAAGAAGTTTGCCCTTTGGCTCTTCATGGTAACGGTGGTCATGATCTTTGCGGCCTTTACTTCTGCGCACATTGTTAAGCAGGCACAAGGCGGCTGGCAGGTATATGATCTCCCAGCTCGTTTGATAACCAATACGGCTATCATTGTATTGAGTAGTGTGTTTTTACAAATTGCCTTTGTTTCGGCAAAACGCGACAATACCAAACTAGTGAAGCCAATGATTTTATTGGCAACCGTTTTTGGTTTTGCATTCATGTTTGGTCAATGGATGGCTTGGGAAGACATGGTAAAAGAAGGACTGTTCTTTTCCGGTGGAAATGTGGCAACTTCCTTCTTCTTTGTAATCACAGGCATACATGCTGCACACCTCATAGGAGGTGTTATTTATTTGATATATATATCGATTTCGTCCTTTAAGTCGAATGTGCACTCTAAGAACATGTTGAACATGGAAATGTGTACAACATTTTGGCACTTCCTTGGAGGACTTTGGATATACTTATACATATTTTTGTTTTTGAATCATTAATTTCAACCTAGTCTATGGCTACTACTGCTACAGTTGGCAATGAAAAAGGCTTATGGAAGGGCGGTGCTGCACCGTTTAAAGCCAGCTACGGAAAACTCATGATGTGGTTTTTCCTGGTTTCCGATGCCTTTACTTTCTCAGGGTTACTGATTACCTATGCCTTCCTGCGATGGAGTGCTCCTGCGTACAAGGGAGATCCTGCAGATTTCGTTTTTTCTACTGAATACTGGCCAATTCCTGAAAAGGTATATGAGGCTTTCCCTGGTTTCCATGGAGTAGAGCTTCCCCTGGTATTTGTGGGACTGATGACATTCATCCTTATCATGAGTAGTGTTACCATGGTACTGGCTGTTGAAGCAGGCCACAGAATGGACCGCAAAGCGGTGGTAAAGTGGATGCTCTGGACCATCATTGGTGGTATCTGTTTCCTTAGCTGTCAGGCTTGGGAGTGGAGTCACTTCATTACCGGTACCGATACGGCTACTATTGGTGATGTGGTCTTGAATGGTCGCTGGGTTGATAATTACGAGATATTTGGAGCAGGCCTCACATTTAACCAATACGGCCCTCCAGCATTTGCAGCCTTGTTCTTCTTTATTACAGGCTTCCACGGCTTCCACGTATTTTCTGGAGTATTGTTGAATGTGCTTATATTCTTCAACGCTGCCAATGGCATGTACGAAAAGAGAGGACACTATGAAATGGTAGAGAAAGTAGGTCTCTACTGGCACTTTGTAGACCTTGTGTGGGTATTCGTTTTCACATTCTTCTACCTGATCTAATAGACTTAATACAATGGAACAAGCAACTACTGTAAATGTAATACCAGCCGATAAGGCGAAAATTCGCGGCATTTGGAAAGTAGCCCTTTATATGCTGCTAATTACTGCTGTGGAATACTTGCTGGCCTTCACAATGCCCGCAGGAATGCTGAGGAGTACTATATTTGTTGGACTGACTATATACAAGGCATTCTTTATCGTAAGCGAATTCATGCACTTGGGACATGAGGTGAAAGGATTGATGTATTCTATTATTTTACCAATGATCTTTATCATCTGGCTGATTGTGGCACTGGTGAATCTTGAAGGAGCTGCATTAAAAGACAGCAGAGGTACGGTTGATTACGAACCTGCCGCAACTGAACAAGCAGAAGACCCCGGGCATTGACCGTGCCCTTGAAATGATATAAACCAAAGATCAGACTGAGCATATCGGTCTGATCTTTTCTTTTAGAAGATATATGAGTAAGAAAGTCATCATCATCGCATTGATCATCGCTTTTCCTATAGGCGTGATCTTCTTCTTTCAATATTTCTCAGAACCTCGTTTCGACATTCCACTTTTCTACGAAACAGGTGTGAGACCCGATACTTTGGCAAATGCCACCTGCATTGATCGCAAGGCCGAACAATACAGAGTAACAAATGGTCTGCTTTCTGAGAATACTCATAAGATCGTTCACTTTGAGCGATTGGACGGCCCTGTACTCAAAACCAGACTGGAAGAACTGGAGAGGGTTCAGGATGCGCATTCAATCGAAAAGAATGTACAACTGCTGTCCTTTATCAATGGCAGTACCATGTCCGAAAAAGAAGTTACGGACTACGACCAGAGGATCATGTTTTACGAGCCCTTCTGGAAAATCAATGAGCTTGATTCTGCTGCCTGGTCTGATCTTAAATATTGCGATCTGGTAATGAGTGAGCTGGACAACAGGGTAGTGCTGATTGATTCGAAAAACAGAATCAGGGGCTACTACAACATCATGGAAAGAGATGAAACCGATAGGCTCATTGCCGAACTCGGAATATTACTGACAAACAAAGAATTACAATGACTTCTGAAGCTGTAAAGAAGAAACGACTGCTGGCCATAAGGGTACTGTCTGTGGCCATTCCTTTGGTGGTAGCCCTGCTTTTGGGCATTAGAGAAAAGTTAGATTTAGGAGAGTGGGTATACAACCTCCCGCATGTGATTGCCAGCCTTAATTCGCTAACTGCCATTTGTCTGATAATGGCTTTGGTAGCCATAAAGAAAAAGAACATAAAGCTGCACCAAAGCCTGAATACCACAGCCTTGGCTTTGGGTGCGCTATTCCTGATTTGTTATGTGACTTATCATGCTTCTGCAGATTCTACCCCCTATGGTGGAGATGGTGCTTTAAAGACTATATACTATGTACTGCTGATTTCTCACATTGTACTTTCGGTCTCAGTGGTGCCACTGGTACTTCTTGCTTTCTATCACGCCTGGAATGGCGACTTCGACAAGCATAAGAAAGTAGTGAAGTATACTTTCCCAATCTGGCTTTATGTATCCGTATCGGGTGTTGCTGTGTATGCGCTCATAAGCCCCTACTACATACACTAGGGCCAATTCAAAACCACACTTCTTCTACAATCCGATCCAGTTTTTTATCCAGGGTCCAGATTGAAAGATCATGCTCTAAAGCGGCTGCCAATATGTAGGCGTCTATGAGGCCTACTCCATGGGCAGAAAATTTGTATTGGTTGGAAAGTTGACCAGCCTTTATAAATAGGTTGTCTTCATTGACATGAGGTAGGTTATCCCAAAAACTTTGGACAATCTCGCGTTCACGCTTGTTCTTCACACCCTGCAGCAACTCGCCAAAAACAGCACTGATGGCCACGACCTTACGTTTCCTAAGGCGAGTTTTCAGCGATGTGGTGATTTCAGGGTTTCTTCCTCGCAGGTATTCTATCCAAATGGAAGTATCTGCAATGATCAAGGCTTGCGATTGAGGGTGCGAATGTAAGGAGCGGCATCTTCATTGAATGCCAGAGGCTCTTGCTCTACCTCATCCATCAGGTAACCAATTTGTTTTTGGCTCACGTATTCTTTCAAGGCAATGGTAATGCTGTCGGTGATATTTTTACCACCGGAAGTCTCCATTACTTTTTTAATGAGCTCTTCTGGTATGAGTGCCGTGACTTTCATACCATAAATATACGACAGTAGATCGTATCCAAAAAATAGCATCAAAATCTTTAACACATAACCATAAACAATCGGCTATAAAAAAGAGTCTTTGATAGTAAAAACGAAGCTAGGGGTGTAAATTTGCAGTATGAAAAGAAAAGCACTATTTCTGGTGATCTTTCTTTTAGGAGCGGTTCAGGCTTCTATGGCCCAGTGTGCTATGTGTCGTGGCTCGGTTGAGTCGAGCATTAGCGATGGTGGTGTCTCTGTGGCAGCCAATCTGAACCTAGGCATCCTCTATCTGTTTTTCACCCCTTATGTGGTCTTAGGTACCCTGGCATTTTTTTGGTATCGGGCCAGCAAGCGCAATGCCCGAAAAATCCAAAGTACTGGCCATATTGCGGGCTGAGTGCCCCCAGTGCCGTAAAGGCAAGCTGTTTGAAACAGGCCCTTACAATCTGAAGAAATTTTCTAAAATGCATACCGAATGCCCCAGTTGTGGAGTGCGTTTTGCAAAAGAGCCACGCTTTTTTGATGGAGCCATGTACATCAGTTATGCCATGAATGTGGGGCTCTTTCTGGTGAGTGCATTTATCATTTATCATCTTTTCGAGCCAAAATCTCCAAATACTTACCTCTTCGCCATCATTTTGGAAGTAATTTTGCTGTACCCTCTATTGTTTCGCTATTCCAGAACCTTTTACCTCTATGCCTTCGGAGGGCTGAAGTATAAGGGCAGCATGGATTCGGAAAGAAATAATTAGTACATTCATTGATTACGCCCCGGAAAGGTCGATTTTGATCCATCCAGGCGTTGATAAAAGAGACAATTCAATTGCCTGCGATTAACAACGCGTTCAAATCTCATTTTTACCTGGTCAGCTGTTTGCTCCTGTTGACACTGGCAGTGTCGGTAGACGAGTTTATTTTTGCCGACCAAAAGAGGCGGGTATCTCCAAAAGAAACCATTACCGAAAACCTTTGGACAGAGCTGGAAGGCCTGGACCAGCAGCTGGGTGAGATTAGCAACCGAGCCATAGTAGACCTCAATCGGGTCTTCAATCGATTTGAGCAAAACGAGCTCCTTCCTTACTTCATTTTTGAAGACAGCAAGCTGATCTATTGGTCAACAAATCGCTTTGTGCCACGCTATGGAACCTTTGAGGGTACTTACCTCTATAAGTACCTGGGGCTGAAGAATGGAGAATATATTGTGAAACGCAGGGTACTCAATACAGGCGAAAATCGCATTGTTGAAGTATTCCAACTGCTCCCACTTTATTCGCAAGTACCCATAAGTGACCAATTCAGAGACAATGGTCTCAATTCTATCGTTTTTGGTCGGTCAGACTATGTTCTTTCTGGATTGAAGGTACAGGACGATGGGAATAATATTTACTCAAGAGAAGGCATATTCCTTTTCAGTATTGAGGGTACTGATTCCATGAAAGTGGACTACCGGACCTACTCTGTATTCATTCTACTTTTGTACTGCCTGGTGATTTTGCTATTCCTACGGGCAGGTTTGGATTATGCACAAAGGCTGGACGAAATCGGTAGACCTTCGCTGGGTATACTATTGCTCGCAGGCTTCTTTGCCTTGGTCAGGTGGTTCATGATTCGCTATGAATTTCCCATGAGCATTATGGAGGTTCGTATGTTTGAACCCGACTATTTTGCATCCAGCCTATGGCAGCCTTCTCTAGGCGATTTCGTGCTCAATCAAATGTCACTGGTAGGAGTAGCCGCCTTTGGGTATCGGTCTTACCATCGCAGGCAGCGTAATAAGAAAATTGCCAATAAACCTGATCTCGCAATCCTACTGATCCTGTCCTTTGGCTCATTGGTGTACTTTGAGTTAGAACTGATGTCGCTGTTGCAAAACTCTCAGTGGTCTATGGACATAGCCCAGGAGATCAGCCTCAACCCCTTCAAGATCATCAGCTATTTGTTGCTGTTCATCAACGGAGTAGTATGCTTCTTACTCATGCAGCTGGCTTCCAGAGAGATTATATTACTGGAAAAGCCCAGGGCAATCGTGAATGGGCTACTACTGGTAGCACTGGCTGCCTTTGCGGTGTTTATTTGGCAAGACCGTTCCATCTGGCTCATACTGGCCCAGTGGTCTGCATACATGGTGTTAGTGTACCGATTCCGCCTGGCAGAAGAGATCAACAATGTGAGTTACAATACCTTCCTCTACTTCTTCCTGGCTTGCTTTCTCATAGCCTCGGTAAGTACTCATATTCTCATGAGGCACATCCGGCAAATCGACTTACAAGACAAGCAAAGCCTGGCCATAGAGCTTTTGAATGAAAACGACCTGACCGCAGAATTTTTACTGTCCAGGGCAGGTGAGGGAATCGGTTCAGACATTGTAATCCAAACCAGTATTTCTAATCCCTTTACACCCAAAGGCACTGTACGTCTCACCATCAGGCATTCTTACCTGGGCGACTATTTCGATAAATATAACATTCAGATACTGCTCTTCAATGGTTTTGGCAAGGCCATTGGTAACCCTAATACACTCGACTATCAGGGTCTGATGGAGACCTATGCACAACCAGAATTTGAGACTGAATATGAGAACCTGTTCTTTGTCAAAGACCGCTTTGTCAACCAGTATTATCTATTCACTGAAGTAAAGCGCTATGGCAATATTGTGGGCTATGTGGTGGTGCAACTGGACCGAAGAGAACAACTGAACAATAGTATTTTGCCGGGCCTTTTGTCAGAAGATCTGGCCACCAATGCCGATGTATCACATTATGAATACGGAGAATACCGTGATGGAAAGTTGGTAAAAAGTGTAGGCGACTATAATTACGGAAGAGATTTTGCCATCAATCAACATGATAGTACGCGCCTTTACACTCAAGGAGTTTTAGAGGATAAATACAGACACCTGGCCGTGGCCGGAGCCCAGCCTGGAGATTTTTATGTCATCAGCAGTCATGTATATCCGCTGCGTTTTCTCATCTCCAACTTTGCAGTATTCTTCCTTTCATTGGTGGTAATGATCATCCTTATCTTCCTGGTGAGTGCCATCTTTTACAACTCGCGCAAGAAGGGCGTATCCATTTCAGCGAAGATCCAAATCCTACTCAATTTTGCTTTCTTCCTTCCCCTGATTATTGTCAGTATTGTCGTGCTCAGGCTGGTGAATGACACGGTAAGGAAGAACATAGAAACTGAATACCTTGATGTGACCGAGAGTGCAGGGGACAATATTTCGGCTACCCTTGAAAGCTTTCTAACCGGGCAAAATGCCAACAACGAAGAACTGGAAAATCGTGTTGCGGAGATAAGCCAATATTCAAGGGCAGACATAAACCTGTTTAACACTGCAGGGCGATTGGTCGCAACCAATCAGCGGCTAATTTTCGACAATCAGTTACTTTCTTCTTTTGTCAATCCACGGGCCATGGCCTCAATTGTAGAACGGGGGAATAGTCGTGCCATCCATGAAGAAATAGTAGGCGATTTGTCTTATGAGGCCACCTATTATGGCATTCACTCTAATGAAGACAATCGACTGATTGGCATTGTGAGTATCCCGTTTTTTGAATCTCAAGAACAGCTAAAAACACAGCAGACCGACATACTTTCCAACATTCTGAATGCATTCACATTCATATTCATCGTATTTGTAATCCTGTCCTTCCTGGCCTCACGCATACTGACCTATCCCTTCAAATACCTTACTCAAAAGATCAAAACCACTACACTTTCGCGGTACAACGAGCCTTTGGAATGGAACGCCAATGACGAGATAGGTTTGATGGTACAGGAGTACAACGGTATGCTGGTAAATCTGGAAAAAAGTAAGAAGGCACTGGCCTTAAGTGAGAAAGAAAGTGCCTGGCGTGAGATGGCCCAGCAAGTGGCTCACGAGATTAAAAATCCACTGACCCCAATGAAGCTAAAGCTACAGCACCTCAAAAGGGTGTTGAGTGCAGGCAAAGAGGAGCTGACGCAAGACTATAATAAGCCTATTGATAGTTTACTCAACCAGGTGGAAACACTGAGCGATATTGCCACTTCCTTTTCGTCTTTTGCCAAAATGCCCATTCCACTGAGTGAGCGTTTAGACCTGGCCGATGTATTGAAAAAAGCCACCAGGCTATTCAACGCAGATGAAGTTTCAATCCGCAACAATATTCCCCGTAACCCGGTCTGGATTGAGGGCGATCAAAAACTCCTGGGCAGAATCTTCAACAATCTTATCCTCAACGCCATCCAGTCGGTTGAAGAAGGAAGTCAACCCAGCCTCGAAGTAGAACTGGCATTGACGCCTACGAGAGCAAGAGTATCTGTTACTGATAATGGCGCTGGTATTCCTGACGACATCAAGGAAAAGATATTTATCCCTAAATTTAGCACTAAGGACACCGGCTCCGGCATTGGATTAGCAATAGCCAAACGTGGGGTGGAGCATGCCGGTGGGAGTATATGGTTTGAGTCTGAGTTAAATCAGGGGACAACCTTTTATATTGAGTTTCCGCTAATGGATTGATTGTGCTGCGTGGATGTGCCATTTCGCTTGTATTGCTGCTTACTTGTCTGGCCAGTTGGGCTCAGCAACCGGGTGAGCATTGCAAATGGGTAAATGCCAAAGGAGTGCCTGTAGTGCTAGATTCTCTGACTGTTATTCCCGAAAGTATTACCGTAGCCGACAACCTCGATTACCACTTCGAACTTCAAAAAAACAGCATCAGCATCAATAAGCCAGAACTGGATTCTGTTCAGGTTTGCTTCAGGGTGCTGCCATTCGATTTACATTCCGGCTATGCCAAACGCAGCATGTCTCTATACGACAGCACCGCACTTTTCAAAGATGCCATTCGCTACCAGCAGTCATTGGCACTACCAAAAAGGGAAGAGGTTTTTTCAACCGAAAACATTCAGAAGACCGGAAACCTGACCCGCGGTATTTCCTTTGGTAACCGGCAGGATGTTTTCGTCAATTCAAGTTTGAACCTGCAAATGGAAGGGCAGTTAACCGAAAATGTGAACCTGAGGGCCGTGATCACAGATCGAACCGTTCCTTTTCAACCTGAAGGCAATACCCAACAGATTCAGGATTTCGACAACATTTTCATTCAGTTCTACAATGATAATTGGTCGCTCACCGCTGGTGATGTAGTGCTGAGAAATGGGGAATCTAATTTTCTACGATACTATAAAAACGTACAGGGTGCCCAGCTTAAGACCAGCTATGAAATGGCCAATGGGTTCAAAGCCGAGACCAGCCTGGCGGCATCGGTGGCCAAGGGCAGGTTCAACTCTACGGTGATAGAGTCCATAGAAGGGGTGTTGGGCCCATACAGGCTCAGAGGCCCTAATAATGAGCGTTTTATCATTGTAATTGCGGGCTCTGAAAAAGTGTTTTTGGACGGGCAACAACTCGCCAGAGGCTTTAACAACGATTATGTCATTGACTACAACCTGGGCGAGATCACCTTCACCAATAAGGTGCTGATCACTCAGTTTTCCAGAATCAGGGTCGACTTTGAGTTTTCAGATCGTAATTATACTCGCTCTATCCTGCAAGTGAGTCACTACCAGTCCAACGACAAATTCAATTTTGCACTCAACTATTACCGTGAGAAGGATAACAAGAACCAGCCACTGGCATTTGACCTTACCGATGAAGAAAAGCTGATTCTGGCCAATGTAGGTGACGACCTCGATCAGGCCTTTGCCAGCAGAGTAGATAGTCTAGGCTTTACACCTGACCTGGTGCTCTATCGACAAACCGAAGGGAGTGATGCCCTGGGCAATGTCTACGAGATTTTTCAATATTCTACCAATCCAGACAGCGCTCATTTTGCTGTTCAATTTACGGAATTGGGTGCGGGAAGGGGGAATTATGTGCTGCTCAATACTACCGCTAATGGAAGGATTTACCGGTGGATAGCACCAGTAAATGGAGTCCTTCAAGGAAATTTCGAACCTGTAAGCCAACTGGCTGCGCCTAACCAGAGGCAGATGTTTACCGCAGCCGGAGGTGTAAAACTCAACGAATACGACCAATTGAATGTGGAGGTGGCAACCTCCGTTAATGATGTCAATCTATTCTCTGAAAACGATGCAGGAAATGACAATGGTTTTGCCTACAAGGCCATTTACGAATCGAAGGACAGGCCCATCAGATCACTACCGGCTTACAAATTCAACGGGCTGCTGTCCTATGAATTCAACAACAAGCATTTCTCGTTTATCGACCGGGTGCGGTACATCGAATTTGACCGCGACTGGAGCTTCAACTCGCAGGACTTGACGGAAGCTTTTGCGGAAAATATCCTGAATGCCAATTTCTCGATTTCTAAAAACCAGATCAACCGTCTGGAATATAAGCTAGTCAGGCGTAAGCGAGGTGATGCTGTAGATGGGTTTCAGCATGTACTCAAAGGCAGTAAAGAACTGGGCCGCTTATTCATAAGAACAGACCTGTTCGCCATGCAAAATGACCAGCAGATTGTCAACTCAGAGTGGCTGCGCTGGAATGTCGATCTATCCCTACGTACTACATGGTTCATCCCAGGTTACCGATACAGAATCGATAGAAATGCCGTGAGGAATAATCTGGATAATTCTGTGTTGAGGACCGCCATGAACTTTGAGGAACATGGTTTTTACCTTAAAAACGCTGATACGCTCAAGACTACCTATGGCATTGACTACCGAATAAGGGAAGACCGATTGCCTGTAAATGGTGAGCTGGTCGATAACAATCGTTCTGAAACCTGGAATGCCTTTTTCCGCACCCGCATTGGTGAAACTCAGGATTTGAATGTGCTCTTCACTTATCGGAACCTGGAGAACCTGAACCTCACAGGCACCGACAGAAATGACGAAACCATCATGGGCCGGATAGATTGGACGGGTTCTTTTCTGGACCGAGCTATCGTTTCCGAACTGTCATACAACCTGGCCAATAGCCGCGAATTGAGGCGCGAATTCATTTTTCTTCAAGTGCCCAATGGAGAGGGCACTCATACCTGGCGAGACGACAATGGAGATGGGGTGCAAGATCTGAATGAATTCTACCTGGCCGTAAACCCGGATGAAAGAAATTATGCCAAAATCTTTGTGCCCACCGACACTTATGAAGAGGCTTTTAATACCAACATCACTTACCGACTGAGGGCACGGGCACCATCAGGTTGGAAGCAGGAGCAAGGCTTGAAAAAGCTCATTTCCAGGTTCTCCACAAATACTTCCTGGACGCTTAATTCAAAGATTACTGATGACGACCTGGTCACCAGATTGCTGCCGCTTAGTGTGGCCGATGATCAACTGCTTTCCACGAGAGAGACCTTCCGCTCTACATTGTTTTTCAACCAGCAGAATGCAGCTTTCGCGGCAGATTTAGGAGTTTTACAATCCTTGAACCGTCAGTTGCTCATCAACGGATTTGAAGGCTTTAGAAATGAAGACATCAGGGCTCACCTGCGATGGAAAATTAATCGCAGGGCAAACCTTGACCTCACCTATGTAGATTTGCAACGAGCCAGTAGCTCCGATGTGTTGACGCAGCGCAACTACCTCATCAGTGGTAATAGCTACCAACCCTCTATCACCTGGCAACCTACCAACAGCATCAGGCTCACCAGTGCATTGAGCCTGAGAGAAAAATCCAATCGCTCAACTGATGCAGCTGGTGAGAACTCTAGTGTCAGGGAAATCCTCTTCGATATTCGCTATAGCAAAGCAGCTAAAACCACCTTGAATAGCACCGTTAAGCTCATCAACATTGATTTCACTGGCGATGAAAACACACCCATTGGCTATGAGCTTTTAGAAGCATTGCGGCCAGGACAAAACTTCACCTGGAACCTGAATGTGCAACAGCGATTGGGCAAAGGGCTTCAACTTTCATTTCGCTATGATGGTCGTAAATCTGGCGATCGCAGTGCCGTACATGTAGGTAGAGTACAGGTAAGCGCCCTGTTTTAGAATCAACTGTTAAGCAGCTTAACATTTCATTAACCCGCTTCAAATGGCTTTTTGACTAATATGCAGTCCTAAGGTCAAAATGAAAGCATTATGAAAAGGCAATTTTTTCTCACAGCCCTGGCACTAATCATCAGCATATCTGCAGTACAGGCGCAAAAAGGCATCAATAAAGTATTCGTAAACCAGCAATGGATGCTAGACCATATGGGTGATAAAAACCTGGTGATCTTACATGTAGGTGGAAAAAAAGGATATGATGAGGGACATATTGAAGGAGCACAATTAATAGGGATGCGAGACTTTGCAAGAAGTGTGGGCAACCTGAGTTGGGAGTTACACGAGGTGGACACTTTTACCCATAACCTGAGGAAGTTTGGGATTACTAATAAATCGCAGATTGTAATTGTTAATGGAGGAAGCGGGCATGCCATTGGTTTCAGACTTTATTTTACCCTCGACTATTTTGGATTAGGTAAAAAAACCAGGATTCTGGATGGTGGACTGACCGGCTGGAAGGCTAAAAACCTGGCTACCATAACAGCTGCTACGGAAGCTGAAATGACGCACGAAGGAGGCTTGAAACTCAAACCCAATACCAGCATCAAGGTGGACCGGGAATACGTCAAAGCCAATTCTTTAAGGGAAGACATCAATGTGATTGATGCACGCAGAGCCAATTACTATGAAGGTGCAGAAGATACCAGGGAGCACTATGAACGCTCAGGCCATGTGGCTGGCGCAGAGAATATCTGCTGGCTCGACATTGTTGATGAAAACCAGTTCCTCAAAGACAGCGATACCCTAAAGGCTTATTATGAAGAGGCTGGGGTTGAAAAAAAACAGGAAGTAGTGGCCTATTGCCATGTAGGGCTGCGGGCATCTGTAATCTACACCATGGCTAAGGCTTTGGGCTTCAAAGCCCGCCTCTATGATGGCTCCTACAATGAGTGGGATACCCTCAGCGAAGAATACCCCGTGAAAACCGGTAAAGACTCGAATTAATTATCGAAAGCCGAACTGTATTAAGCTTACCTGGCGCTCACGCAATGTGAGTGCCTTTTTATTAATTGAAGCACTTCAGTGCTTCATTAAACTCTACCTCACTCATTCTTCAGAGAGTCCACAGGGTTGGTATGAGCAGTACTAATGGTCCTGTGAGCAATGGTTAAAATGGCAATGAGTGTCAGGCCAAAGGCAGGTAAAAGAAACAGGTCAGGACTTAGTGCGATGCGATGGGCATAGCTTTCCAACCATTGCCCACCCACGAGCCAAACTGCAGGTGTGGCAATCACTATAGTCAGGAGGATCAAGTAGAAGTATTCCCTGGAAAGCAATAACACAATGTGAGTGACTTTGGCTCCCAAGACTTTCCTGATTCCAATTTCCTTGACCTTCAGATTGGCAGAATAGGCTACCAGGGCGAACAGACCCACGCAACCAATGAAGATGGCGAGTACTGAAAAAAAGAAGAACAGCTTTCCAAATTGCCGTTCAGCATCGTATTGACTATCAAATGCAGCATCGGCAAAATGATAATCAAACGGGTTGCCAGGAAAAAGCTCATCGAAGGTGGTTTTGATATGGGCTAATGTGTTGGTGATGTCTTGTGTATTCAGCCTGATTGAAATGGTCTCAGTCAGTCTGTTTTCATAAAGGCTAATGATGTAAGGGCGATGACGGTCACGCAACGAGTGCCAATGGAAGTTCTTCACAACACCTACAATGTTTTCGGATCTGTTGACGTTAACCAACTTTTGGTTGATGGCTTCTTCTGGGCTGTCAAAACCAAGCGCTTTTACCACTTCCTCATTGATGATCACCACCTTTTCATCCTGCATCTGGCTGGAAAAAGGGCCTCCCGCAAGGAATTCTAATTGGTAGGTGTTTTCAAAGTTTAAGGTAGTATAGAATCCTTGTGAATAGGGGGCTTCGCTGATGGGTTGTCCTGGGAGCCGATATCCACCCGTCCAGAAATTTCCGGGCGCAAACAAAGAACCGGAAACCGCCTCTATTGAAGCATGTCGAGCCAATTCTTCTCGAAAAACCCGAAAACTTTCCACTGCCTTTTCCCGGTCACTGACTACACGCGGCCCTTCTAAGATCAAAATCTTCTCAAGGTCCATGCTCAATTCCTGATTTTTAAGAAATGATACCTGCTTGAATACTATATAAGTGGCAGTAATCAACAGTAGGGAGGTGAGGAATTGGAAGACCATCAAACCTTTTCTGAGCCTCGACTTACCCGGGGCCGAATGTTGGTCTTTCAGCGCATTGATAGGTCGAAAACCTGATAGAATGAATGCTGGATAAAGCCCTGATAAAAGTGCACCCAGTACCACAATACAAAGCAATACTCCCCAGAATTCAGGGAGATAGATCAGGTTCATTTCTATTGTTTTGCCTACGAATTGACTTACCAGAGGCAGGAGCAAAGTGGCTAGCCCCAGAGCCAGGGCCGCAGCTAATAGGTTGATCAAGGTTGATTCCATCACGAACTGACTGATTAGTTGCCCCCTGTGGGCACCCAGGGCCTTGCGTACTCCCACTTCCTTAGACCGTTGCAATGATTGGGCTATGGCCAGGTTGATATAATTGACCCAGGCAATGAGCAGTATGAACACCGAAATGACAGAGAATATGACAATGTTCTGCATGCTGCCCGTGCTATTAAAGTGGCCCGGATATGTCAATGCTTCGGAGCCCAGGTATATGTCCGATACTGGCTGAAGAGTCACTTCTTTTCGGACGTCCTCTTGCTGGCTATTTCGTGCAACCAATTGATCCAGCTTTTGCTTCACCTGTTGCGGGTCGGCCGACTCATCAAGTTTGAAATAGGTGATTACTTTAAAACCGTTCCAGTCATCATTCTTTTTAACAGCTCCGCCCCAGCCATATTCTATGTAGGTATTCATGGGCAGAAGGAAACCGAACTGCCAGTGACTGTTCACCGGAGGGTCTTCAACTACTCCCGTTACATAGTACTCACCAGGAGTAGGTGGTCCGCTGATTTGCAATACCTTGCCAATCGGGTCTTTATCTCCAAAGTATTTGTTTGCAGTAGATTGAGTGATCACAATGCTATAGCGGTCTTCAAAGATGTTGGCTTTTTGCCCTTGTGTTAGTGGGAAATTGAAAATCTCAAAAAAGCTCGGGTCAGCGTAAAGCAGTCGATTTGCTTCCTCATAATAGACGCTTTTGTCTTCCAGGTTGGTTACCGCAGCGGTACGGTTCACACGCCCTTTCCGAATGTAATGAATAACCTCCGGCAGTTCTGCCAAAGCCGTAGGCCCAAGGGCATAGCCTATGCCATCAGGGTAGGATTCCCTTGAGGAACTATTGGTCTCTTCCACCACCACCCGATATATCTGATCATGATCTCTGTGGAATTGGTCATAGCTCAATTCGAAGTACACATATTGAAATATCACCAGGCAAACTCCCATGCCCACGGTCAGGCCAAGAAGATTGATCAATGAATAAACCTTATTCTTGACCAGCGTACGGGTGGCGGCTTTTAGATAAAGCCTGAACATTCCTAAGTTATTAAGGCTATGGTCTCCTCCCCAGTCTTTGAGCAATGCAGGGCTTAATAGCTTCAGCGAATCCAGGAAATAAATCGAACGGGCTTTGCTGCGGCCATACCTGTCCAGATTATCCTCAAATCGTTCTCGCATATCCCCCTCAATCTCTTCGAGGTAGTCCGCTCTAAGCAGGCAACTTAAGATTTTTAGTGGCCATTTGGGAGGGCCAGGGCGTTCTTGCTTTTCCATTAGGCTTGACCGGGTTTGAGTTCAGCTATTGAGTCCCACATTCCTCTGCGAATCGCCTTAATATCGTCAAGCATCCGGTGGGCGTAGGGAGTGGCCACATAAAATCGCTTTCTCTTACCTCCGCGTTTTGGGGTGGCTTCTCCCCATGAGGAGGTAAGAAATCCCTTTTCCTCCATGCGCTTGAGGGCGGTTTGAATGGCCCCCACGCTGAGGCGTTCGTCCAGCCGCTTTTCAAGCTCCCGCTGGATCTCATTGCCATAGGCTTCTTGATGCAATAGAATCACCGCCATTAAAATCAATTCCTGAAATTCACCGAGCCTTGTCCGCTTCATAATTTTATACTAATTGAAGTTAATATAGAGAATGAATTTATTTTATACTAATTGAAGTAAATATAAAATATCGTCACTTGAAGGCTGAATGGATGGGGTGTGTCGAATTTAAGTTTAGATTTATGAATGGAGGATATGCAAGTAGCAATGGTCAAAAAATGCAGAATGAGTACATCATTTTGTATAGCAATTGTGGCTTTGATGATTTCATTATTGGCATTTATATCCTGCCAAAAAAGTCCTCAATCAGCCAATACAGCTATTGACAAACAATTAGAATCTGCTTTTTCCCTATTAGATTCTGCTATGGCTGTAAGTCTTGGCTATAAGGTTGAAGAGGAGGATTCAAATGTCAATTGGAGGAAGATCTATATCAAACTTGAAGCATTTTACATTTCCTCTGGTTTATTAAAATCAAAGTCAAAGGCTCATTATACTACCTTTTTAAGAAAGGTATTAATAGGTGAAACTAATGTAGACTCATCAGAACTCTCTTTTGCTGCAAAGCCATTTGAATATTATGGCTTGTATTCACCAGGCTACATATGGGCGAGTATTGGTCATTTTCAATCTGTTGCCAAAGAGTACGATTCATCACTGCCAGTCCGTTACCAATTTAAAAGCTTGTCTGAGGCTTTGAGAGAGTTTTATATAACCTATAATGATATTGACCTAAGTGACTTAGAACTGGCTGAGGAAATGGATGAATTATTGCTCAATTATGACGACAGAGCCTTTGAACAACAAATGGCTTTGAGGGTCTTCTTCATAAACTTTACTTATGCAACATTATTTATGTCGCGCCAGAAATGATAGGTTGTTTTCTTTTAGGAAGGATTAACAGACAGGCATGGATGATCAACTCATCTCCCTAAACTTCCGCATCATGTTATTGGCAAATACAAAGTCGTCTAGCTCTTTTACGCCCGAGTGGATGATGTCTTTATTGGTGCCCTCCCAGAGTTTGCGGCTATTGCAGATGTAGAGCACATACTCGCCAATCTCCATTACTGAATTCATATCATGGGTCACTATGACTGTGGTGATTTGATATTCATCCGTGATTTCCTGAAGAAGTCGGTCTATCTGAATGGAGGTTTGCGGATCGAGGCCAGAATTGGGCTCATCACAAAACAGGTACTTAGAATTGTTCACAATGGCTCGGGCTATGCCCACACGCTTTTGCATACCACCACTAATCTCAGAAGGCATGCGTTTGTTGGTACCATCCAGCTTTACCCTTTTCAGGCAGAAGTTGACGCGGTCCATTTTTTCATCTTCCGGCATTTTGGTGAGCACATCCAGTGGGAATTTCACGTTCTGCTCCACGTTCATAGAGTCGAACAACGCACCACCCTGGAAGAGCATGCCAATTTCACGCCTGATCTCTACTACCGTATCCCTGCTGGCGCCTATAAAGTTTCTTCCATTGTAAAGCACCTCTCCGGCATCAGGCTCGAATAGGCCGACAATGTTTTTGAGCAATACACTTTTACCAGAGCCACTGGCCCCAATGATCAGGTTGGTCTTGCCCTGCTCGAAAACACCGTTGATGTCTTGCAATACCTTTTTGTCTTCGAAAGATTTATATAGTCCTTTAACCTCTATCATTACACCAGGAGCAATTGAGCCAAAATAAAATCACTTAATAGAATGGAGATACAACTGATGGTCACAGCGCGTGTACTCGCCTGTCCTACCTCCAATGCACCACCCTTGGTATAGTAACCCATATAGGCTGAAATAGAGGAGATCAGGAAAGCAAAAACAAAAGACTTGATCAAGGCGAAATACACGGAAAACTCATTGAATTCCTGCTTCAGGCCCATTAAATAATCAGCTGTAGACAGTACGCCACCCCAGTCGGCAGCCAGGTAGCCTCCCCCAATGGCCAGGCAACCTGCCAGAATCACCAATAGCGGATACATAATAAGCGTACCCAAAACCTTGGGCAGTACCAGATATGACACTGAGTTGATGCCCATCACTTCCAGCGCATCTATCTGCTCTGTAATGCGCATGGTGCCCAGGTTACCCGCAATGCTTGAACCCACCTTACCAGCAAAGATGATGGCCGTAATGGTTGGTGCCAGCTCCAAGATGGTCAAATCTCTAACCACCAGTCCAATCACAGAATCGGGAATTAGCGGATTTACCAGGTTATAGGCTGTTTGTAGGGTAGATACAGCCCCCATAAAAACAGATACAAGTGCCACCAAAACGATGGAATTGATACCTAACAAGATGCACTCTGCTAAAGTGAGCCTGACGTAGGTACCGAAAGATTCCCTGTTTTTAAATAGGGCTCCGAGGAAGAGTATATAACGACCGAAATTATACATATGTCAGCATTGCTGCGAGCCCAATTGTCTAGGCGGGCGTTAAAATAACAAAATTGCCCCTAAATCATTCCGCACAGTTTCCAAACTGTTAATTAATCCGATAATTTCGGCTTGTAAGGATAACGGAGGAAACCATAATTAGTATAGCATGCGACAATTAGCAGTAATTACCGGAGGAACCAAGGGCATTGGGCGAGCCACAGTAGAAAAGTTTTTGGCGGAAGGATTTGACGTAGTTACCTGCGCCAGAAACGAACAGGATCTGGAAAACCTGAAGTCTGAAATGAAAGCTGCCTACCCTGAAGCAAACGTTTGGGCTCAAAAGGCCGACTTGTCTAAAAAGGAAGACATCACCGCTTTTGCCGCTGCGGTAAAGGAGCTGGACAGGCCTGTCGATATGTTATTGAACAATACTGGGGTATTTATTCCAGGAGCCATTCACGATGAAGAGGATGGCAATCTGGAAATGATGATTGAAACCAATCTTTACTCAGCCTATCACCTGACCCGTGCTTTGATAGGGGGGATGATCGAACGAAAGTCCGGTCATGTATTTACCACAGGCTCCATTGCGGGCATTCAGGCCTATGCGGGTGGAGGCAGCTATTCTATCTCCAAATTCGCGTTGCTTGGCTTTACCAAGGCCCTGCGTGAAGACATGAAACCACATGGCATCAGGGTTACCTCCATATTGCCAGGAGCTACTTATACGGCTAGTTGGGAGGGTGTAGACCTGCCATTGGAACGTTTCATGAAAGCTTCAGATATTGCAGATGCCATTTATGGCGCCCATGCACTCTCTGCTCAAACTGTGGTGGAAGAGATCGTTCTAAGGCCTCAGTTGGGGGATATTTGATAGCTTAAGTTTAAATGGCCTGATCAATATTGTATTTTACTCGTTAGACTTTTGAATTTTAGCTTTCGGACCTAACTTTATCGAGTTCGTTTCATTAAACAATACTTAAGATGATTAGTGTCCTCAATAGGTGTATACTCACCGTATTATTCATTATTCCCAGCTTTGCATTTGCCCAAGAAGAAGGGAGTGATTTTTACACAGGATATATTGTAAACAGCGAAGGTGATACGATTTCAGGACAGGTTTTAAAGAAAAACAAGTATATCAACCCTGAGACTGTCTTTTTTAGAGATGTGGGTGAGTGGGTTGAATATTCCAAGCAAGACATCCGTGCTTTTTATATAGCCGAGTTAGACTTGTTGTTTGAGTCACATAAGATTTCAATAAACAAGAATTCAAATCAGAAAGACCCGATTGAGGATGAACTCAACGGAGAAATAGAGACAGGTAGGTATTTTGTACTTACGTTGGCTAGTGCTCAGTCTTATGGCGTATACTCTTTTTTCGATGAGGAAGGTACTAACCGGCTCTACTTCAGGTCAGGCGATCAACTTGAAGAGCTACTCATTTTTAAGACTTATGTCAGTCAGGATGGCAGGCGGTATATCAGGAGAAATGAACGCTATAAGGTACAATTACTGGGGCTGATGATAGACTGCCCAGCTATGAAAAACCAGGTCGAAGCCACCAACTACAGCAGTAAGAGTATCGCTGCTCTGCTAAAAACATACGCTGCCTGCAAAGGGGATGTCCTGACTTACCAATCGGCAAAGAAAAAAAGGAAAGTGAGCCTTGGACTCATGGCTGGCATTGGCACGGTTGTAAAGGCAGATGCGTCAAGAACAGTGGATGCTGGTGTGATTAATAGAACAATAGCCAATTCGGAACTGGACCAGGGGAGATGGTTTGAATTTGGCTTGGCAATTCAAATAGAACCTCAGAGAGATAAGCGTTTTACATATCGCGGTGAGTTGAAATTGAGAACTCAAAATGTTGAGACTAAATATTCAGGACCTCGTGAAACCAACAGAGTGGCAGAAGCAACCTACAATTTTAAAAACACTCATCTACTGCTACACATATTGATGAATTTTAATCTGGCTCAATGGGAAAAGGGAAATCTCTTTGTAGAGGGCGGGGCTTATATTGGTAGTGCTCTTTCTGGAAGTATTGATTGGGAGCAAGGGACATCACAATTTAATGGCGATTTGGTTTTCAGAGAAGGGACATTCGATATAGTTGTACAACAAACAGTGATTGGTGCATCCGTTGGATTAGGTGTACAAATGAACAGGTTTACTGCCTCTGCGAGATACAATACTTCTTTGGCCGATGAAGCGAGTGACGAAAGGGTTATTGTTCTCACTGTTGGAACCGTTACACTCAACTTGAGCTATACCCCTTGGTAATTCATTTTAGAGGATTTGCTAATTCAAACTTTTAGGGCCGAATTATCATTGATTACAGCCGTTGTCAACTCCACAACATAGCCATCGGGGTCGTTGATATAGGTGGAGTGATACCAATGGTGATCTTCAAAAGAAAACTCAATCCCTTTTTGCTCAAAAGTGTGTTGAAAAGATCGAAAGCTTTCCTGGTCTACATTAAAGGCGACATGCATGCGAGAGGTTACCTGTTCCAAAACATCGCCTTTTTTCTTAGGAAAAAGCGCAATGCCCGAATTACCCGCCCTCACCATGATGGGGAACGGACCCCAGTATTCGGTAGAGTTGAAGCGCTTCAAACCCAGTACTTCTTCATACCATTTTGCTGAAGCTTCAATGTCGTTGACCCTGATGGCCACATGATCGAGAAAATTGATTTTCATATAGGAGATTATGAGGCAGTTACGAACAACAATTTAACGCAATTCCGGTTAACTTTGCAGCAATCAGATGCATGCCCATGGAGCCAGCCATCAGCACGGTGAAAAAATACTGTAACAGCTTAGTTTCCTATAACAGGAGGAAGACCATCCCGGTAAGGGTAGGCGATGTAGTCATAGGTGGAGACAATCCCATTGTAGTCCAGTCCATGACTACCATCGACACCATGGACACCATGGGTTCGGTTGAGCAAACCCTGCGAATGGTAGCCTCTGGTTGCGAGCTGGTGCGCATTACCGCCCCTAGCAAGAAAGAAGCGGAGAACCTGCGGGCCATCAAAGAAGAGCTGCTCAAAAGAGGCTGTGACGTGCCTTTGGTAGCCGACATCCACTTTACACCTAATGCTGCAGAACTGGCTGCCAGGATTGTAGAAAAAGTGAGAATAAACCCCGGTAATTATGCCGATAAGAAGAAATTCGAAAACATAGAATACACCGATGCCACCTATCAGGAAGAGCTCGATAGAATCAGAGAGCGATTCACCCCACTGGTAGATATCTGCAAAGAACATGGTACGGCCATGCGCATTGGCACCAATCATGGCTCACTATCCGATAGGATCATGAGCCGTTATGGTGACACCCCACTGGGCATGGTAGAGTCAGCTCTGGAGTTTTTGCGCATCTGCGATGACCTGGATTACCATCAGATTGTGCTGTCTATGAAAGCCAGCAATACGCAGGTAATGGTACAAGCTTACCGCCTGCTGGTACAGAAGATGGACGAAGAAGGACTCAAGCCTTACCCACTACACCTTGGGGTGACTGAGGCCGGTGAGGCAGAGGATGGCCGTATTAAATCGGCTGTGGGCATTGGCACATTGCTGGAAGATGGCCTGGGCGATACCGTTCGTGTGTCTCTCACTGAGGAGCCTGAGTTTGAAGCCCCTGTGGCCGAAAAACTGATCAGGCGATACGATGATAGGGCGGGCCATGAGGCCATTCCAGACATTGAAGATTCTCCAATAGATCCTTTCAAATACCACAAGCGCAAAACGCATGAAGTAGCCACCATTGGCTTGAACAATGTACCGCGCGTGATTGCCGACTTGAGGGGACTGAATGCAGCAGAATACAAAGATTTGAAGGCCATCGGGCACTTCTACTTACCAGAATTGGACAAGTGGCGCATGAACGATCAGGGCTGCGACTTTGTCTATGCAGGTGCACAACCCATGCCTTTTATGCTGCCCAATGGTTTGCGTGAATTGGTGGATTATCCCACCTGGCAAAACCTGAAAGAAAAGGTCAACAAGCACCCGGTCTATACATTAGAGCAGCTTGCCGAGGCGCTTGATTGCGATGATGAAATCAACTTCTTGAAACTCTCGGCCGATCAGCTTTCTGAAGAAGCCATGATGGTTTTGGAGGCCAATAACATGGTGGTGTTACTGGAAACAGACAATGCCCATGCCTTGCCAGCTTTGAGGCGGTTTTTCTTTGAGCTGGAGAAACGAAAACTGGCTACACCGGTTATCATTGTGAGGAACTATGAGGTAAAGGACGAAGAGGAGTTCCTGATTCATGCCAGTACCGACATTGGCGGGCTTCTGGTAGATGGTTTTGGAGATGGTGTGATGCTCACTGCCAATGGTGCAGAGGATAAGGAAGCCTACCTGGCCGATTTGAAGGTCAAGAACGAAACAGCCTTTGGTATACTGCAGGCGGCTCGCACGCGCATGACCAAGACTGAATATATCTCATGCCCGTCATGCGGCCGAACCCTATTCGATCTGCAAGAAACCACTGCTTTGATCAGGAAAAGAACCGATCACCTGAAAGGAGTGAAGATTGGTATTATGGGCTGTATTGTGAATGGACCTGGCGAAATGGCCGATGCAGATTATGGCTATGTGGGTTCAGGCAAAGGCAAAATCACCCTGTACAAAGGTCAGGAAGTGATCAAGCGAGGCGTGCCCTCAGAACAAGCAGTTGATGAACTCATCGAGATCATTCGAGACCATGGCCAGTGGCTGGAGCCAGAATTTGAAACAGAAGTAACGAACTGATAAGATGGAAGAGAAAAAAGAAGAAAGAGAGAAAATGCAGCTGAAAGAGTATTTTGGCTTCAAAGAAGTGCTGACTTATTTTTTCAGAAAGAAAGACCCTAGCAGGCCTAGAAACTTCAACTTGAGAATGATGCATGGCATCAACAAAATCTCGATTTTGGTCTTCCTTATAGCCCTTACAGTCATGATTATCAGGGCCATTAACCGGTAGTTACTGGCATTTTGTTGAATCCACTTAATTTTTTGATTGATGTATCTGGATGAAATGAGGGAATACTGCCTGCAAAAGAAAGGCACCAGCGAAGACACGCCATTTGGACCTGAGACACTGGTTTTCCGGGTCATGGGAAAAATATTTGCCATCACCAGCATAGACAAGTACGAGTTTGTAAACCTCAAATGCGACCCTGAACGAGCCGCAGATTTACGAGAAGAATATCACGGTATCAAGCCTGGCTGGCACATGAATAAGAAACACTGGAATTCAGTCATGGCCGATGGTTCTGTTGGGGAAAAACTTTTTAAAGAACTCATCGATCACTCTTATGATCTGATTGCCAAAAGCTTGCCGAAGAAAGTAAGAGAGGAACTGGCCGGCCTTTAAGGCACAGTTCTTAAAGCCAGGTTGTAGAAGCTATAGTTATCAAAATCTTCCACGCTCAATTCTATCCAGGCCAAAAACCGGCTGTTGCCAATGTCCATCCTGACAGCTACATATCGTCTGCCCAGCATGTTCCACACTCCGGTAGTATTGCCCGACTCACTAACTGCCAGGGGCAATTGATCAGCTGCGCCCCAAGTCTCAGTAGTCAAGGTCACAATGTCGCCTTCTTCTAATGCTTTAATCACAGTATCAGTAGTCAGAGAAACAACCGTGCTGTCATTTTCAGTGCTTATGGTCAAGCCTTTGTTACCACTAAACTCTTGAAAGGCCCTGATTGAAATGTCAATCACCCCATCACTGTTGAGGTCAAATTCGCGCACATTGCTATGCACCTCATCTCTGGCCAAAACCAAAGGGTCTGTGAGCCCGGTAAAAAACAGACCGACTCCCTCAGACTGGCCCATGACCAGTTGTCGCTGCTCGTCTGTGATACCACCACCGTCATCATCGCCTCCACAGGCCAGAAAAGTGACTGCTAGTATGGCCAAAAGGCCTAATGTTCTCCTCATCATAAATCGAATATATATAGAAAAAACTACGTCTGCCACTGTAAGGTTTGGTCCTTCAGAGGATTTTCAAAAGGAATCTTCTCAGCCTGACATTTTTCATAGCGGGTTCTGATGGCATTGTACCATTTGGCCTGCATATCAGGGTCTCCCATGAGCATCAACGGGGGCTGGTTTAATAGGCCCTCTTTCAACTTTTTAAACACATCAATGTCTTGCTGAATAAAGACCTTGGCAAACTCATAGAAGATGGGTTTGAATATCTTGATCCACTTGATATTGGTATAAATAAATTGGATCAGCTCGGTTTTGTCATCATTCACGGGTGTGAGACAAGTCATCACCAAGATGTCGTCAGTGCCCACTTTTATGTGCTCAATGCGAATGCCTGGAATCTGGAAGCTGATCTCCGTGGTTTGTTCTTTCTTTAGCAGTTTATAAGCGGCAGAGTTTTTTGAAGGCTCGTGTCGCACCATGGTAAAACCCAGGTGAGAAGGTGCAAATTTCTTTGTCTTCAACTTCAGGTTATTCTTCTTCCTGAAAAACCACGATTGGTGCACAAAAGGAACATGCGCAGGGTCAATTAGTCCAATCACCGAATGGTCAAGGCTGCAATCCATATACCCGGCAGTTACAAAATCGAACTTGCCACCTTCGGGCATGGGGAAATGCGGAAACAGGCTTTCATCTATATCATCGGCCTTGCGCATGTCTTTGGGCAGGTAGATGAGTATGAGCCCATAAACCTCTCTCACAGGGTAATGTGAAGCCCTTACTTTGGATACATCCAGCTTAGAATCGGGTGGCAAAGCTGGGATTTTGGTACAGGTGCCATCCGTAGCAAAGCGCCAGCCATGGTAGCAGCATTCTATCTCACAGCCATCAAATTTGCCATAGGTGAGGGGAATACCTCGGTGAGGACACTGATTTCGTAAGGCAAAAGCCTTTCCGTTTTCATCGCGGCCCAGCAGTATCTTCTCACTATCGATTTCCTTTTCCAGCGTTTTGCCGGTTTTCAAAAGGTCGGCATGGCAGGCCACGTACCAGATGTTCCTTAAATTTTTAGACTTGGATGTACTCATATAGTCCGGATTGCTCGCAAATTAAGAAGAAACCAGCGATCAGAAATATGATTTTAATCATTCAGGTCAGGAAGAGGTTAAAATCTTGGTGAGACCGGCCGTTGATCAGCCCAGGTGTTGTAACATAGCGCTAGACTTTACCACGGTGGCAAATTCGCCATGTAGGCTGGCCAGGGCAGTTTCATGCACCAGTTGTGCATCATAGTGTTGGCCTTCAGGACCTTTGCGGTCGAAAGTAGCCGTGCCATCCTCTATGAGGTAAACCCTGTATCCGAAATTGCCAGCCATTCTGGTAGTGGTAGAAACACAATGGTTGGTAGTAAGGCCTGCAATCACGAGCGTTTGTATGCCTGCTTTATCCAGCTGCTCTTTCAGGTCGGTGCCAATGAATGCACTGTTCACATTTTTCTCAATTACTGGTTCATTTTCCCTGGGGTCGATGCCATCAATCAGGTCAAAGCCAGGGTGGTTGGGGTTCAGTCTTGAGTCGAACTCTTTGGAGGCGTGCATTATGTGGAAGATGGGGAAATTTAGCTTTCTCCAGGCTTGGAGCAGACGCTTGGCTACTTCTTCAGCCTGAGGGTTATTGCGGTTGCCACCCCAGAATTCGGTGTCTTCCCAGCCTTTTTGCAAATCGATGAGTATGAGTGCAGGTGTCATAATGATGCGAAGTTTCAGCTCTTAAAACTTCACCAGACCCCAAATGGTTCATCAGAACTCAACGAGATTTGTACATGGGCATCAGACTGCCAATATCCCCGTCTATTTCTGGTAAAGTAGAGATGCCGAGTATGTGCGCTACAAAAGGGTAAACGTCCACATTTTCAAAACCAGGCACAGTTACACCCGCTTTAATATTCGGTCCGTTTGCATAGAAAATGGTGCGCATATCAGGTGTGGACCTTGGGTCATAGCCATGCTGGCCTTGGGTGGCCCCGCGCTGCAAAACGAAAGCTTTGCGTCTTCTGGTGGTCAGGTAGTTCCCTGGCTTCACACTCACGAAAATATCGCCCACCCGTGGGTTTTGGTAGTGCCAGGCTTCGGGAAACTCTTCCTTTTTATGCACTGTGAATCGGCCTTCTTTCTTTTTCAAAGCATTGTATACCTCGTCAGTATTGGCTTTGTCGTGCATATATAAGTGGGCGTGTGTTCCACTGTTTGAGAATTGAAACAGCTCCTTATCAACGTCGGTAAGCAGTGCCTCTGTGGTCAGCATGGTTTCGTCCGTTTCAGGCACTGGGTTCATGCCATGGTCTGCCGTAACAATCACGTTTACTGGCAGGTCTATGCTTTTCAGACCTTTCATGAGCTCACCAATCAGTCTGTCTGCCTCCAGTACCGTTTTGCCGGTTTCCGGTGCATCGGGACCAGTATCATGACCCTGGCTATCTACCAGCGAGAAGTAAAGGGTGATGAAATGGGGGCGTTCCCGTTCAGGTAGTTTCAACCAGTCCAAAACTGAGTTTACCCGATCGTCATTGGGTACTTTGCCATCAAATATGTGATAGTAGTCAGGGAAGCTACCAGCCACGGGAGTTTCAGAGCCCACCCAAAAATAAGAGGCCGACTTCATGCCATTTTGCTGGGCCAGTTGCCATAGCGGTAGCCCGCCATAGAAGGCTGGGTTTTCTACCATTTTACGGTCACGAATCTGGTATTTTAAATCCAGCCCGGTGTCAATAAAGGTGTTGTCTACCAGGCCGTGATTTCCCGGATACAATCCCGTTACCAGGGTGTAATGGTTGGGGAAGGTTTTGCTTGGGAAAGAAGGCAGCATGTACTCAGCTTTGGCACCCTCTTCGATAAAAGCTTTGAGGTTTGGTGTGTTGTATTTCTCTACATAATCATGCCTGAATCCATCAATGGAGATCATGATTACATAAGGCGGTTCGGTTTTTTGAGAGGCTTTGGACACCGCCACAAAGCAAACTACCCCGATAAGAATGATTAACTCAAAGTACTTCTTCATTACATTCACACTTGAAGTTAAAGGTAACTTTACTTGTCGATTCTTTCTAATTGATGAGTGTTACCCTTTAGTTAATAAGTGCTGAGCCAGATTTAAGCAATTTTCACCTACTTAATCGAGGTAAGAGAGTTCCATGTCCACTGTGAGGTCCAATTCATCCATAATTACCTTGGCAAGACCCCTGGTACGGCTCAGCTCATACTTGAAAAAGAACTTCATGGTGTGCACTTTGGCCTCATAAAAAGTACCAGACCTGGTATTGGCCACTACGGCAATCTTTAGCCATTGCCAGCCAATGATCAGCGTACCAAAGAAGTCCATGAACAAGGTAGCATCGGCCAGGTAGCGTTCAAAATCGCCTTTTTTAGCATGTGGCATCAAGGCACCCAGTACTTCCTGAACTTGTGAGAGGCTGCTTGCCAACTGTTGGGCGAAGGGTTGTAGATTTTCCTGTTTCATGGCCTCCAGAATCACCGCTTGTACCTCACTGCCCAGCCATTCCAGCACCTTGCCATCATGCAAGCCTACTTTTCTGCCAAGAAGGTCTAGCGACTGTATGCCGGTAGTACCTTCATAAATGGAGATAATGCGCATGTCGCGGTAGTACTGCTGTAATATGAAGTCCATGCAAAAACCATAGCCACCCAATACCTGCAGCCCCAGACTTACCGATTCCAGGCCTTTTTCAGCCGGATAGGTTTTTACCACGGGGGTAAGCAGTTCAAGAAGCATGTTGTATTTCGTTTTGTCTTCACCAGTGGCATTTGCCTCCAGATCTACATAGTGAGAAGCCTGAAGCACCAGTGACAACGATCCCTCTACAATGGCTTTCTGGAAAAGCAGCATGCGTTTTACATCCGGGTGGTTGATGATCAGCGTTTGCTCTGCCTCCAGGTCTTTGCTGCCTGTTGAAGTTAGTTTTCTGCCCTGTGGCCGCTCATGTGCATATTGCAGCGAGGCGTAGTAGGCTGCTGAGGCTATGCCTGCTCCCATACGGCCGGTAGCAATGCGGGCTTCATTCATCATCTGGAACATATAAGTGAGGCCCCGGTTGGGTTCGCCCACAAGCCAGCCCTGTGAATTTTCAAATACCAGATGCGAAGTACAGTAGCCCCTTTGTCCAAGCTTTTCGAACTCACCGGCAGTTATTACGTGATTGTCTTGTCCGCTATCCACAAGTGTCTTTGGCACTACGAACAGTGAAACGCCTTTGGTGCCTGCTGGCGCTCCTTCAATTCGGCCAAGCACCAGATGAATGATGTTGTCTACATACTGCTGGTCTCCGGAGCTGATGAAAATCTTCTGGCCCGAAATGCGATAACTGCCATCATCCTGAGGTTGCGCACTGGTCACAATATCGCTTAGAGAGCTACCGGCCTGTGGTTCGGTGAGGCACATGGTGCCGCTCCATTCCATTTCCATCATTTTGTTCAGGTAGGTGCTCTTTAGGTGATCGCTGCCAAAGGTGGCAATGAGATTGGCCGCCCCGGCTGTCAGTCCCAGATAGCCCGATACATGGTTGTTGGCGGCTTCCATTATATAATAAGCAGCGTGAAACAGGGCCGCAGGCATTTGTAATCCGCCATCCGCCTCATCGAAAAATGAGGCCACCAGTCCTAACTCAGCGGCTTTCGGAAATATCTTTTCAAACTGTGGGTGAATGGTGATTTTTCCATCAGCATAAGAAGCGGGCTCTTCGTCCATGGCCTTGATGTAGGGAAAGAGCTCTGCATCTGAGAAGTCTTTCACTGAATCCAGGAACATGTCTACGGCCGCTTTGTCATAGGCTTGAAAACGCCCCTGACCAAGAGTTTGATGGCTGAGGTGTACTTCGTGAAGGAAAAATTTGAGAGTATCCAGGCTGGTGTATTGCATGCTATCCGTGCTTTTTTTGCAGAACGGAAGATACTAATTCCTGCTAATTAATAGCCAGGGCCCTTCAATGAAAAAAGCCGGGATAAACCGGCTTCCTTTTTCCTTAAAATTGAAGCTATTGAGGTGGTGGCGTGAAGAAAAATTGTTCGCTCACTATCTTACCGTTTTGCGCCTCATACACGCATATTTCTTCCATGAGCATGCGCCCCCCTTCTTTAAAAGTTACGTCATTGGCCATGCTGATAGAAAAGAAGTTACCAGCCACCACAGGATCTGAAATGGTAACGCCATGTACTTCTTCAACCATGCCAGACCATTGTTCGGCTTTAGCTGTTATGGCTTCCATGCCTTCAATTGTGGGCCAGCCCGAACCTTCGGGCTCTATGCTTTTGGTGTCATGGTGGTACAAATTGGTCTGGGCTTCAGTGAACTGACCCTGACGGCAATAATTCACCAGTTGTTCTGCTACTTCTTGTGTGGTCATCATGTTAAAAAATTTATGGTTCTAAAGGCTTTACCTATTAGACGGGAGTTGGCAAGTGAAGGGACAAAAAAAGACTCATAAATTTTGTGCTATCAAAGCAGTGGAGCCAACAAACGGCTAAGCGACTCCTTGAGCTTTTTTCTCAAAGGCCTATTGCGCCAGGTGGCCAATTCGAGCTGAATACACTCCAGTTTATCTTCTTCAAATTGATTGCAGAGTTCTGCTGCCAGTTCAGGATTGTACATGTAGGTGTTTACCTCATAGTTGAGGTCAAAACTGCGGTAGTCCATATTGGCGGTGCCAACTGTGGAAAAACCATCGTCAATTACCATCACTTTGGCGTGCAGAAAGCCCTTTTGGTATAAAAAAACACTTACCCCAGCTGCTAATAGTTGGGTCATAAAGGAAAGGGAAGCAGCTTGCACAATCCAGCTATCTGACTCATAGGGCAGCATCAACTCGACTTTTACCCCACTGCGGGCCGCAGTAGTAATGGCGTCCAGAATACTATCATTGGGTATGAAATAGGGAGTGGTGATCCTTACCGATTTTTTTGCCTGGTTGATGGCCAGAAAATAGGAGTCCATGATGCTGGCCAGCTCCCAATCAGGGCCACTGGCATTGATCTGCACAAAGTCTTTTTCGGCTTGTGAATGCTCGGGGAAGTAAGTGTCACTAGGCAACCAGTCTTCACCGCAAACAAATTGCCAGTTGAGTATGAAAAGTAGTTGTAAGGTCTTTACCGCTTCGCCCTCAATTTTCAGGTGTGTATCTCGCCAATATAGTCCGTGCTTGCCATTGTTTACATAGCGATCGTCCAGGTTGATGCCACCGGTAAAGCCGGTATGCCCATCGATGATGACTATTTTACGGTGATCACGATAATTGATTTTAGAGGTAAACAAGGGGAAGAGCACGGGCATGAATTCATGGACCTGTACCCCCGCTTCTTTGAGTTCTCGATAGAATTTTCGCTTTAGTGACCAGCTGCCTACTGCGTCCAGAATAAGCCTTACTTCTACACCTTCCCTGGCTTTTTGCTTCAGTAGTTCAGCCAGCGGAGCACCCACATCGTCATTACTATAAATGTAATACTCCATGTGTATGTGCGACCTGGCCACCTTGATGGCTTCAAAGAGCTGGGTCATCTTCTCTTCTCCATTTCTGAGAATAGTTACCTCATTTCGATTACTCAAAGGAGAGAGGTCACGGTTGAGAAAATGAATCAGTTTCTCATGCCCTTGCACGGTGGGTAGCGCGGGAAGCTCACTATTAAAAGTAAGGTCCAGGTGCTCGTCTACATAGCGTTGACCAAAGGCCGTATTGATCAGTTTTCGCTTTGAGAAAATCCTTCGCTTGCGATGGTACTGTCCGAAAAACAGGTAAATAATCATGCCCAGAAAGGGCAAAAGTAATAATAGTAGGAGGTAGGCCTGAGTCTTGAGTGGGTTGCGATTTTCCAGCAGAATATTGACCACCACAAAAAAAACACCCAGGTAATAAGTGGGGAGAATATATGGAGATATGGCCTGCCAGGTTTCCAACACAGTCTAAATTAGTGCTTTCAGACGAAATCGCACTCAGCCCTTGGACATACTTTGCAGAAAGGCTTTGCCAAAGGTGAGCAATGGAGTAGAACTCATAATGGCCAGCTCATCGGAGAGTTTGGTTTCTTCATCGAGAAAGCGGAACATGGTCTTCATACCGTTTTTGCGGAACATCTCGGTAAAGGCCTGCTTGCCTTTGTTATTTTCCTTGGCCAGTACTCGCAATAGTGTGCTGTCATACTTTTTGAAGCGTTTCTGCTGGTAGGCCAGACCAGCATCAAGCGGACGGCCCTGATTGAGATTTTCTACCATCTGTGCCAGCAGTTTTTGTCCCCTCAAAAATGTATAACCTGTAGAAGGCTTGGCAAAGCCCCCGCTGATGCCTATGCGGTAATGATTGTCTGTGACTTTGAGGCTAAATGGGTAGTCGGTCATGGGAATTACCCCGAATTCTTCTTCGGTTATTTGGTATTTTTCTATCCCTAATTTTTTGGTGATATAGGCCTCTAGTTTTGCAGTATAGTCCGTTTGTTCTAACAATGCCTTGCTGAACAAGGTGTATTCCACCAGGGCTTCGGTTTTAGAAAAGGGCAAAACATATCCAAACCTGAAATCGCCATGTTGGGCAATGTCCAGGTCCATGTAAGTGAAGGTGGAGGGGTCGAAGGCTGCTGCTGCTGTTTTGATAAAATACCCCTTGAAATGCTGAAGCAATACTGTGTGTTTGTCCAGACCGTCAAAGTCCTGGAATGACATGGTGCTGTCAAAGACCATATTGGCTTTAACCACCTGGTGGGTAGTGTGCACGGTGCCATCAGGTTCAATCTGTTTCACCTCGTCTTGTATCCAGGTCACCTGATCGTGTTCACCCAGAAACTTACGCATGTATTGATAAAAGTCGATGCCCCTGATGAGCTTGTATTGATAGGGCGATATTTGATAGGTATTGGAAAAATTATCCGCTGAAAAATGGGCTTGATCCCAACGGTGATAGACCAATTCCTCTAACAGATTTGGGCCTCTTTCCCAAAAGCACCATGTACGGTCGTTGCTCGATTTAGCGTCTTTATCGATGATTAGTATCGATTTTTTACTACTTTGGCTCTTCACCAGCAGAAATGCTAGGGTCAGGCCTGCTGCGCCAGCACCAGCGATCACATATTCGAACTGCTTCATTTACTACAAGAACTAAGGGAATGTAATAAAGTTATTGCTCCCCGGAACCCTCTTGTGAGAAGATTTTTGAATTGACTCCCTAAAATGGTTCCTAAAGACAATGTGTAGACGTAACAATCTCATAATGAGATTTTTATGTAAATTATTTAAATTTGCTGCCCTTTTGGGTAGGAAGTAATGAACAAAACAACCTTGATATGTCTACTCGCGGCATTGTTGCTCAATGCGTGCGCGGAAAGGATGGTATGCCCTGCTTATCAGAGTGCATTGATCCTGGATGACGACTATCGTAAGGATTTTTTCTCTCCGTTTACAGTGGATGCAGGAGACACTGTACCCAAAGAAGGTTACCGTGGCCAGCGCTACAAAAGCTTTTCTAAAGAAAAGGAAGGTTTTTCCTATGAAGGCCGCAAGAAGAGCGTTTTTAAGCTTAAAATATGGTCCAGACCTGAGCGACCTGTACTTGAAAACCCCTATCTGCTTGGTCGTATATTAAAGAAGCGCCCTTATTGGAAGTTGGACATTCTGAAGCCTGAACTGGTACACTACAGCGAAATAGATACCATAGACCTGAATGTGCCTACTTTGATGGACAGCCTTGGGCAACCGATACCTGATACTACGGGGGTTAAATTGACCAACTCGAGTTATACGCTGCTCACTAAACCCAAGCGTTACAATGGCTACAATATAGACCAGATCCTCTATAACAATAAATTCGGTCACCTCTTTCCACAGCCTCCACCTGTGCCCGATCCGGTAGACAGCAGCAGTTTGCAAGAATTGCTCTCTGATACCACAGCCACCGATTCTACCGCCAAAAAGAAAGGCATTTTTGGCATGTTCAAGAAGAAAAAGAACAAACCGCCCAAGGATAAGAAGAAGCGGGATAAGAAGAAAAAGAAGAAGGACGAGGGTACCAAGGAAGACGAAGAGGGCAATTAGTACGGACAAATTTCAGCAAAATTTTCAGAAAGGGGGTGGGGTGATTTCTCCATAGCTGTATTCAAATCCAAACAAGGAAATGATGAAAGCTAATAGACACATAACACTGATTTTTGCACTGCTGATAGGCTTTGCGATTGCAAGCTGTCAGAAAGATGAAGACGAGATACCATTCCAGCAAGACCCAATCGGGCAAGACGATGGTAATGACAACGGTAACGGAAACGGAAACGGCAACCAGGGTACTCCCGACCCCAATGCGGGATCTGAGTTTGGAAGCTCACTGGTAGCAGTATACAATGTTTCTGGAGTGAATCTGAGCCTGGTAAACAAAGGTGACGCGGCCAATGGGTTCTACAATGATGCCCGTCAAAAAGAATTCTGGGACTTTTTCACCAAACTCATCCCTGCTGATATGTGGCCTCAAATCACCCGCCTGACGCTTTATGCCGATGATCAGGATGGCACGGCTGCCTATGTAGCCCCAATCAATGAAAATGACCTGAGTAAGTGGGAAATGGGCTGGAACCTGGCCTATGTATGGAGTGGCGATCAGCTGGTAAAAGGAGAGACTGCCTTCACGGCCATACACGAATACGCACATATTCTGACCCTCAATGCTGGTCAGGTAAATGTAAGTGGTGGCGCTTGCGGTACCTTCCACACTGGTGAAGGCTGTAGCAATAACAACTCTTATATTAATGGCCTGGTGCAGAACTATTGGCTCGACATCCTGGACGAGAACAGGAACATCAATAACGACAACCAGTTCTACGCCTTCTACGAGAAATACCAGGACCGATTTGTATCAGAATATGCAGCCACTAACCCTGGCGAAGACATAGCCGAAACCCTTGCGGTAATGGTAGTAAGTGACAATATGCCGACTGGCAGCAAAGTAGCCGATAAGAAAATTCAGTACCTCTACGAATACCAGGAATTGGTGACCATGCGTCAGCGAATCCGCGACAACATGGATTTCAACATCAACCTGGGATCAATCGGAGAGGCACGCTCAGAAAGAGCACATAAGAAACAAAGTCACAATCATTTGTAGAGTAGATTGAGTTGGTGTTGACCTCCCGCAATTGGCCCTGGTGCCGGTTGCGGGTTTTTTTATATGGAAGCTTTACATCCGTCTGACCGATTGAAGCGGTCGGACGGGTATGGAGGTTATTCTACTCTGATCTTGCCGTAGCCTTGCGAGTCTTTTTGAAGTTTTATCTGCACGGTAATCCGTTCCTTCAGGGCCTCTACATGAGAGATAACGCCCACAGTTTTCTGACTTTCCGACTGCAGTCGCTCCAGTGTAGTCTTGGCAATGTCTAGTGTTTCCTGGTCCAGTGTACCAAAGCCCTGCTATAGAATGATGGTGAGCAGCGTGACTCAATGGGACATTGTATTCTGAACCCTTCTGAATCTTTATTATAAGACGATATGTGTCCTCACTACAATAAGTAGTAAGCCGACTACAAAAAGAGGCCTGGCTACACATCTATTGGCCAAATTCTATACGGAATCTCCTCAACCGCATAGATAAATTTTTAAACTCTAAACCAACAGAACTTATGAGTAATTCTACAAACGGGACTACAAGTGTACCACAAATGGTCAATATTGACATTTACACTTCATATGGCTATACACCTTCTCAAAAGAGCCTTTATGCGGCACATAACAAAAATACGGCTAATGTAGAGGTACAATGCCAACCTATTTTTGACATCACCTTTAGCAACAAACAGATGGTAACCTGGGGCCCGTCAGCAAGTCAGACTACGTGCCTCATACCTGATCAGGCCGAAGGCTCACCTTCTCACTCCGTTGCAGAATATCAGACATCGAAGAGTGTCGTTTCCGATACTGTAGCTGATTGGAATGAAAAGATTTCCGGTAGTTTTTCGGGCAGTTTTTCCGGAGTTGGTGATGACTTTACAGGGTCTGGCTCAATTAAAGTATCAGGAAAGTATAGCAGTAGTATATTCGAAAATACAGATTCCGACTACTTTGTTAACTATTACATTAAGACATTGCTACAAATTTCGATGAACCAGCAAAGCTTGATGACTAGCAGAACTTCTGGCTTCCAAAGTGATATTGATGGTTTACCTGCTGATTTGACTCAGCCAGGGAATAAAAGTCAATACCTCGATTTTTTGGCAAAGTATGGTACGCATTATCTATCAAGTGCAGTGTTGGGCGGTACTATTTCTATGCAAACCTCTGTGACCAAAACCCTCTTCAAAACACAAACCAAAAGTTCAGTAAAGGGAAAAATCGATGGAGCTTTCAGCGCAGGACTGGATAAAGGATCTGTTGGCCTGAAAGCATCCTATAGTTCAGGTCAGTTTTTCTCTGATTATAGTGATGATGTGACTGTTTCTATGATTGAAGAAGGAGACGCAAGTAGTAACAAACAGCAATGGGGTGAAGGCCTGTACAACACCCCTTTTCTGGTATATAAAGTGCCGGGTATCACACTCCCTATTTACTCAACATTCCTTCAGGTAAGTAGCTTGACTACAAATAGTACTATACAGGAAAACCTGAAGGCCATGATCAAGGTCTATCTGCGAGAGCCGTTGTTTGACAACGACAATATCATATCAGAACCAATTATTATCAATGCATCGAAGATAGGCACTGCGAGCGAAAATTTAATGTTGACTGCCTATGCTGAGCAACTGACACCTTTAGCAACAGCCCAATTAAAACCAACAGGTACGGCTATGAACTCTCCGGTAAGGACTTCATTAAATTATGTGGCCGGTACCAGGAATTTGACACTTTGCGGACTGGCATACCCGGTTTCAACAAATGATGAATATGGGTTCAGCCTTGATGTAGCTTCTGGTGCCGGTACTGTTTCAGGGAGAGGAGAGGCATATGCATTCCAGAACCTGCCTAAAGGGCAAGCGGAACAATTGTCCTCAGTAACCATAGCATTGAATGGAGATAGCAACAATTATACACCTGCTTCAGACGGGTTTATCATGGCTCAGGTATACTGGGATAATAGTGCAGGAGCAAGTGGTAGTATTCAGTTGTTGAATTCATCCAATACGGCAGTGTCCGGAGCTTCGCAGCACTACTTTGATAATACTGCAGGTGGTAACAGTATAGATGTACCAGTGAATAGTTTTTGTTTTCCTGTTAAGGCAGGGAGTACTTATACTATTAAGACTACCACTACTGCAGCTTCACCAACCTTTAGCGCCTCTTTCATGCCATTGCCATCTAATCTGCAGTTAGGTGCTATGCAACCAATTTCTAATTCCAGTTTTGGTAATCCAATACCTTCAGATACTGATGGATTTCTGGTGGCTTACATTGATGCGTCTGGTAATAATGGAGCAGGCTGTATGGCTCAGGTCAAATTGAAGTCATGCTCGCAGAATGGCGAAATGGTGACAAGAAATGGTTGTTCGGCAGACTATCAATTGACAGAGAATACGAATGTGCCTTATAATTCTGCGTTGCTTCCAGTACCAAAAACCTGGAATTATGAGGTGGAAGTGACTAATAATGTTAACAATGCCGCAACGGTTTCCGCTTTTTGGATTCCATTAACAGAAACAGCTGACTAGGAGCGGATATGACATAAAAAAAGCGAGCCCATTGGGTTCGCTTTTTTTAATGAGTTGTGTGTCTCGTCCTGTAATAGCGTTACACAAAAAGTAATGTTATGAAAGAAGATAATGGTAGTGAGTATGTTAAGCGAACTCAACGCGACTACAGCTACTCTTTTAAATTGCAGC
>Ga0316204_10002540_pt1 | contig 40698 bp, 42 predicted proteins | sample 6monrhotite_MG_2_FD_205661 | JGI IMG/M metagenome (GOLD analysis project Ga0316204, IMG submission 205661) | Microbial mat bacterial communities from mineral coupon in-situ incubated in ocean water Damariscotta River, Maine, United States -... | ecosystem: Environmental > Aquatic > Marine >...
TTTACCCGAAGATGGTGCGCTAACCTTTTAGGAGGCAGCCAGCCACGGTAAGGTCAGCGACTGGGGTGAAGTCGTAACAAGGTAGCCGTAGGGGAACCTGCGGCTGGATCACCTCCTTTCAAGGAAGCTTTGGTAGATCTGGATGTAAATTCAGATACACTTGAGTATACCTTTATATACGATACCTGCTCATTCGGTTTAAGCGCCGTCCACGTATCCCTTCATTAAGAGAGACCTTAAGGGCCTGTAGCTCAGTTGGTTAGAGCGCACGCCTGATAAGCGTGAGGTCGGTAGTTCAAATCTACCCAGGCCCACCAACGAGTTTTGCATTGCAAAAACTCGGGCTGACAGCACTTTGAAGGCAAAGTGCGAGAAGCCTTGGGCTGCTATAGCGTTCTTCAGGTTATTACCCTCTCGTTGCTCGCTGAAAGCTTAGGCCGGAGGCCGGAGCGGCGATTGAGCGCCAATAATAAGGGGCTGTAGCTCAATTGGGAGAGCGCCTGCTTTGCAAGCAGGAGGTCGTCGGTTCGATTCCGTCCAGCTCCACCAACTCTCTTAATGATGTGTCCAGTTATTTGCCGCTTTTAAGCGGTGAGTATTTTACCGGTTCGCCGGTATGTGCGTGTTTGCGATTTTGAATATGTTTTTGACTTCCATCGGTTTTGTCGGTGTGGCCTTGCACGGGTCTGCATCGGGAGTAGGCTGATCGGAAGTACCCAATGAATAAGTGTTTTGCGTAGCAAAACGCGACTTGGCAACTGTTTGCTTGCAAGCAGTGAGAAGGTTGTTGTTTGGCCGCTACGCATGTGATGGCACTTATTCGCTGGCAGTGTTTTTCTGCGCGTTGAGTTTGTCCGGGTTCGCGTCCGGACAGTTTATTTATCTTTTCGTTCGTAGGTTTATGTGAACCCTGTTTCTGACAGGGTTTGGGGTTTTGTTGATGATGGTGTTTGGTCTTGGTTTTGCGGTGCAGAGCTTGGGCTTGCTTGGCACTATCTTTGGCGGCGCCTTTTATCCCTGCGTATGGAGAGGATCTCAAGTGTGGTAAGGGCAATTGGTGGATGCCTTGGCATCGAGAGGCGATGAAAGACGTGGCACTCTGCGATAAGCTGTGGGGAGGTGAGAGCAACCTTTGATCCGCAGATTTCTGAATGGGGCAACCCAGCGCATTTAGCGTTATCCCTAACTGAATACATAGGTTAGGGAGGCAAACCCGGGGAACTGAAACATCTCAGTACCCGGAGGAAAGGACATCAACCGAGACTCCGTTAGTAGTGGCGAGCGAACGCGGACCAGGCCAGTGGTATAGAGATAAGAATGCGAACCGTCTGGAAAGTCGGGCCATAGCGGGTGACAGCCCCGTAGCAGTAGAAAGTCTTTATATCCTCGAGTAGGGCGGGACACGTGAAATCCTGTCTGAACGTGGGGGGACCACCCTCCAAGCCTAAGTACTCCTCGATGACCGATAGTGAACAAGTACCGTGAGGGAAAGGTGAAAAGCACCCCGACGAGGGGAGTGAAAGAGACCTGAAACCGATTGCCTACAAGCAGTAGGAGCGGGATTTATCCTGTGACTGCGTACCTTTTGTATAATGGGTCAGCGAGTTAATTTTACGAGCAAGCTTAAGCCGTTAGGTGTAGGCGCAGCGAAAGCGAGTCTTAATAGGGCGTCTTAGTTCGTAGGATTAGACCCGAAACCGAGTGATCTAGCCATGGGCAGGTTGAAGGTGCAGTAACATGCACTGGAGGACCGAACCCACCTATGTTGAAAAATGGGGGGATGACCTGTGGCTAGGGGTGAAAGGCCAATCAAACTCGGAAATAGCTGGTTCTCCGCGAAAACTATTTAGGTAGTGCGTTATGTATTGCCGTCGGGGGTAGAGCACTGGATGGGCTAGGGGTCCCCACAGGATTACCAAACCTAACCAAACTCCGAATACCGACGAGTATGAGCATAGCAGACAGACTTAGGGTGCTAAGGTCCTAGGTCGAAAGGGAAACAGCCCAGACCGCCAGCTAAGGTCCCCAAGTCATGGCTAAGTGGCAAAGGATGTGGGAAGGCCAAGACAACCAGGAGGTTGGCTTAGAAGCAGCCATCCTTTAAAGAAAGCGTAACAGCTCACTGGTCTAAACTTAAGCCGTCCTGCGCCGAAGATGTATCGGGGCTAAAGCCATGCACCGAAGCTGCGGATTCATATCCGTGAAGGTATGTCTGGTAGCGGAGCGTTCCGTAGGCCGATGAAGGTGTGTCGTGAGGCATGCTGGAGGTATCGGAAGTGAGAATGCTGACATGAGTAGCGACAAAGAGGGTGAGAAACCCTCTCGCCGAAAGTCCAAGGGTTCCTGCGCAAGGCTAATCCGCGCAGGGTGAGTCGGCCCCTAAGCCGAGGGCGAAAGCCGTAGGCGATGGGAATCCGGTTAATATTCCGGAACCTGGTGGAAGTGACGAATGCTGAGAGTAGTCTTCTCTTATTGGATTGAGAGGGCTGCGTAGGTGTTCCAGGAAATAGCTCCACCGTATAGACCGTACCCCAAACCGACACAGGTGGACAGGTAGAGTATACCAAGGCGCTTGAGAGAACGATGTTGAAGGAACTCGGCAAAATACACCCGTAACTTCGGGATAAGGGTGACCTCGTTGTGGGCAACCATAACGGGGTGGCACAGACCAGGGGGTGGCGACTGTTTACTAAAAACATAGGGCTCTGCGAAGCTGCGAAGCGACGTATAGGGTCTGACGCCTGCCCGGTGCCGGAAGGTTAAAAGGAGGAGTGAGAGCTCTGAATTGAAGCCCCGGTAAACGGCGGCCGTAACTATAACGGTCCTAAGGTAGCGAAATTCCTTGTCGGGTAAGTTCCGACCTGCACGAATGGCGTAACGACTTCCCCGCTGTCTCCAACATCGACTCAGCGAAATTGAATTCTCCGTGAAGATGCGGAGTACCCGCGGTTAGACGGAAAGACCCCGTGCACCTTTACTACAGCTTTGCAGTGGTACTAGGGAATAACTATGTAGGATAGGTGGGAGCCTATGAAGCGTAGCCGCCAGGTTGCGTGGAGGTACCCTTGAAATACCACCTTTTTGTTTTCTGGTATCTAACCGAGGTCCGTGAAGCCGGATCCGGGACCCTGCATGGTGGGTAGTTTGACTGGGGCGGTCGCCTCCCAAAGAGTAACGGAGGCGCGCGAAGGTAGGCTCAAGCCGGTCGGAAATCGGCTGTTGAGTGCAATGGCATAAGCCTGCCTGACTGCGAGAGTGACAGTTCGAGCAGAGACGAAAGTCGGTCATAGTGATCCGGTGGTCCCGCGTGGAAGGGCCATCGCTCAACGGATAAAAGGTACGCCGGGGATAACAGGCTGATTCCTCCCAAGAGTTCATATCGACGGGGGAGTTTGGCACCTCGATGTCGGCTCATCACATCCTGGGGCTGGAGCAGGTCCCAAGGGTTCGGCTGTTCGCCGATTAAAGTGGTACGTGAGCTGGGTTTAGAACGTCGTGAGACAGTTCGGTCCCTATCTGCCGTGGGTGTAGGAGAATTGAGAGGATTTGCCCCTAGTACGAGAGGACCGGGGTGAACGTATCTCTGGTGGACCAGTTGTCACGCCAGTGGCACAGCTGGGTAGCTAAATACGGAAGGGATAACCGCTGAAAGCATCTAAGCGGGAAACCCCCCTCAAAACTAGTTCTCCCTTGAGAGCCGTGGAAGACCACCACGTTGATAGGCCGGGTGTGGAAGCGCAGTAATGCGTGTAGCTAACCGGTACTAATTGCTCGATAGGCTTGAGATTTTCTTCCATACGTATGGATAAAAGGACGTTTATCTGAAAGATAAATCGTCAACCCGCAAGGGCTTTGCACAGCAAAGCTGAGCGGGCCATCGTCGGAAACGGTCTTGGCTTTGTTAAGACAAAGCCCTGGACCGGTTGTCTGGATTGTATCCAGACTAGATAAATATCAACGCGCACCCGTTTACGATCAGCACTGCTGAGACGTAGACAAACAATGAAAAACACTGCACGTGCATTATATATAGCGCTCAAGCGTCGCTTCGGCCTCCGGCCTTGGCTTACGGAACATAAGTTCCGGCGCGCGGTCGCGCTTACCGACAGCCCTAACGGGCAGCGGCTAGCAGATATATAAACAAAATTTTCTACTGCGGTTCTGACGATCTGGTGGTTATGGCGAAGGTGCCCCACCCGATCCCATCCCGAACTCGGCCGTGAAACCCTTCAGCGCTGATGGTACTGCATCTTAAGGTGTGGGAGAGTAAGTCGCTGCCAGATCTTCAGAACCGTAGGTGAGACAAACGGACTTGGCTTTGCTTCGCAAAACCCTGGTCCTGCTAGCTGGATGTTATCCAGCTTTATTGGGTACAAACAAAAACATATGGCCTGGATGAAATCCAGGCAACAGGCCCAGGTGTTGCCAAAGGCAAAACCAAAACCTGAAATCTGCGAGATAAATAACGGTCCAGATGATCAAAATCCGGACCGTTTTTTTGTCAAAAAAATCAATACAACAATGATCTTCGATCGTTGCTTGTTTTAATCAACGTACCCGGCTTTCCTCCGGAAGACCCACGGTACTATCAAGACAATGATCTTTGATCATTGCTTGTTTTAATCAACGTACCTGGCCTTCCTCCGGAAGACCCACGGTACTATCAAGACAATGATCTTTGATCATTGCTTGTCGCGGGGTGGAGCAGCCCGGTAGCTCGTCAGGCTCATAACCTGAAGGTCGTAGGTTCAAATCCTACCCCCGCAACCAAATTAACCCCTTGAAACGTAACATTTTCTTGGGGTTTTTCCTTGGCCGGAATATACCCCAAAATTAATCAGGTAAGCAGGAGGTAAGCACGCGGAATCCAATTCTGGCATGCTACGACAAGGTCACTTCAGTCATGCTCTCGAAATTCAAGGCTGATCGCAACTTACATCACTTTTAAAATTTGACCTTCTAGTCACTGGAAAGCCTATGATTTTCGATATGTCACATTAACGATCATCATGGGAGAGCAGAGTTAATGGAGCATCCAAAAGTGAGTCATTTTGGCTGGCAGTCGGTCAGGCGATATGTACCTGGATTGTTGCTGATGATGATTATTTTTCAACCTTTATCGAGTCTCGCAACAACTCATGATACGCAGTTTTCCGCCGACCAGCAGAAAGCCATCGAAGGAATTATCCAAAAATATATTCTCGAAAATCCAAAAATTATTCTTCAGTCCATTCGAGAGATGGAAGCGCGGCAGCAACGCGTAAAGGCGCAACAAGTTCAGCAAACTCTTGCTGATCGTAGCAAAGATTTGATCGCGGATCCTAATTCCTATGTGGGTGGAAATCCGGATGGAGACATCACACTGGTTGAGTTCTTCGACTATCAATGTGGGTATTGCAAGCGTGTCCACCCAACAGTTAGCAAGCTGCTCAAAGACGATGGAAATATCCGATTTGTTTACAAGGAGTTTCCCATCCTCGGACCCGCGTCTGTATATGCGGCACGTGCGGCTATCGCTTCAAGGGCGCAAAATAAATACTTTGAGTTTCACAATGCACTCATGGAACTTAAGGGGCCACTTTCGGAGGAACGGGTCCTAAAAGTGGCAGCATCTATTGGGCTTGATGCTATCAGACTGGCCAAGGATGTTGAGTTGAATGACGTCGGCAGTGATAGGGTGATGGAGCTTAACTACGGTTTGGCAAAAGATCTGGATATCAATGGAACTCCAGCGTTCATCGTTGGCGGCACGGTGATCAGAGGTGCCGCAGATCTGGCTTCACTGAAAGATGCTATTGCAACCGGCCGCGCTGAAAAAAGTGCCCAAGGGGCTGACCAGGAAGGCTGAATGGAATGGCCTATACTCAGCAGGTTTGTGGATTTTTGGGTCGGTTAATTCTGTTTATAACCAAAGGAGAACATTTCTCATGAAAAATATTACACTCTCAGTTTCGGGAATGTCCTGTCAGGGATGCGCAGATAGTCTTGGCAGGTTATTTGATAATGAACCCGGCATTACCAATGCTTCCGTGTCGTTTGATGAAAGTGCGGCGGCCTTGGAATTTGACCCGGAGAAAGTCACAAAAGCCCGTCTCTCGGAAATTGTCGAGGCGGCCGGGTTCTCTGTATAATGAATTGGCGACCTCTAAAGCTACTGGCCATTGTTCTCTTTGTCCTGAGCACCGTTTTAGTTGAGGCGAGTGCCCGTTCATCCGTCCAACTTACCGGTGAGGAATTCATAAATCTCTGCAATGCTACCACAGCCGATGATGATGGAGAGGAGCGTTTCACACGATGTGAAAAGCTCGTTCAAAAGACACGTCGCGTTCTGGAAACATCACCAATTCATGGAATTCGAGCCTGTGTTCCAGAAAAGGTATCGGATCTGAAATTAATATTCACCGCAATCCATTGGTTGGATGATAATCCTCAAGGACGCATTATGGAATCCGATGAGGTTCTTGCGCGGGCGTTGTCAGAAAACTGGCCTTGCGTAATTGAAGGCTGATGGTGTGTTCTGAGCCATATTTGATATTCAAGCTACTAGGTAGATTGGCTGTAAATCCAGTTTTCTGAATTGGCCGCTATCAGGTCAAAATACTGTCACTTCGTCACCGCACTCACCGAAGGGGAGGTAATGACTGTTTTATCGATGTTTTGCCCCCGCCCTTGCCGTAAACCCTGTTTGATTTTCCAGGTCTTAATAAAAGCCATCAGCTGAGTAAGAACAACAAATCCGACCAGCACGGCAAATGGCATCTGTGCCCAGTTCGGATCCGGGACCGATCTGTGAAAATCCTGGAAGTGCAGGTACATGAAATATGCCGTGTGAATGACGATTAGCATCCACAACACATAAGCGCTCTGCTGCAGAAACTTCCAGACCGAGCCCCCAAGTAACCGCTGGCTCCAGTCGCTAGAGGCAAGCGCAAGGACAATCCCGTAGATCAAGCCTACAATACCGATCACGTTAGCCAGTCCGAATCCGTGCTGGAGCATGACATAAGAGCCCAACGCAGGGTGTAATTCATAACCAAACAGGCGGATCAAATCCCATTCGACCCATCCCGCCAGAATAATGATCGTATGGGTGATAGCCAGTAATACACCATGAATACCCAACTCCCGGCGCCAGGGGATGGCACCCCGGAACTTCTGTGTAAATCGGGCGAGGGGGCCAATGATCATGGACAAGGCAATCAACATAAGGCTCATGTCTCCGATGGCCCGATTCCAGCGGTGCATCTCAGACCAGGTGGCCCGCGATTCTAAAAAGGCGTAGGTACCTAAACTCGCAAACAGCAAGACCAATAGGTGCCGTGCCTTCCAGTCAAAGATCAGTCTGTCATACATGTTAAGATGCCTTTTTGTTTATCACCTCTTTCGCTCGTTTGATTTGCTCAATCAGGCTGGCAGTCCAGGGCGCGCCGTCCGGCAGGTCTTTCAATAACGCTTCCCAGATTTGAATGGCACGAGGCGTCTCCTCCCTGGTTTCAGCCAACGCTACTCCAAAGTAAAATCTCGCTTTTACATTTTCAGGATCTGTTGAGAGGATTTGTTCAAACAACGCACGTGCCGAGGGGCTGACATATCCTTGGTCGATAAGCACCAGGGTCTCGCCATATGCCAAAGCAATATCAATGTTATCAGGTGCTTGTTTGTAAGCTTTCAGATATGCCTGTTTGCTCTCTTCATACCGGTTCAGGGTTTGATATGAACGTCCTAGTCGAGCCCAACCTTCGGGATTATTCGGATTGGCTTCAAGTTTTCCCGCAAGTCGCTTCACCATGCTATTGATCATATCAGCCTGGTCTTCGACCGGCATTTGGCGGGCCGCGGCCATGTCTTCGACCGTCGGGCCGGGGGCTGGGGACACGTCCATGGCAGCAGCGATTTCAAGCGCTTTAGCTGAAGGTTTTAGGGATGAAGGAACAATCCCGGTTTTACTGAACGCGACGTCCATCTGCTGGCGAACCGTCGGCATCCATGGGGCATCTTTCGGGGAGATCGCGGCGATGTCCGTCCAATCCTGCAGGGCGCCCGGAAGGTCATCGTTCTGGGCCTTTGAGAGACCGATGTAGTATCTTATTTTTGGGTTGGCGGGGGCAGCATTAAAAATTTCCTGAAGAATTTCCAGGGCTGCCTTATCGACAATCCCCTCATTAGTGAAAATTCGAGCTTCTGCATAATCGACGACAAGTTCCGGATCATTCGGACGGAGGTCAACGGCATGTTTATAGGCCGTTACCGATTCCTCGTATCTTCCACGGGCGATAAGCGAACGCCCCAACATTTTCCAACCTTTTATATCGCCGGGACGTTCTTCCATTCGACGAGCGAGTTGGTTCAACAGTGCATCCATATCCTGTCCCGCTTGCCAGGCCGCCAAAGCGGTTTCTTCCTGTTTAATATCGCGGTCTATATAAGCGATGTTTCTGAGTTCAGGCGAGCCAAAAAAACTGTATGTGGAAATGGCGCCGATAGATAGGAAGAGGGCAATAGCCGCTAACGTATAGATCGCGCTGTAAGAAGATGTGAGGAACGGGGTATCGGATAAATCGTTTCCTTCATGGTCGGCGGACCATAGCAATTTTCGTTGAATTTCCGTTCGGACCGCATCAGCCTGATCGCTGGTTAACAGTCCCCGTTCCAGATCGTGATCCACCTCCTTCAGTTGATCCTCGTAGAGGGCGACATCGTACTCAAAACGATCTTTGAGCGCCGCGTTAATTTTGCGATGGCGAAGGATAGGAAGGGCAATCACCGCCAGCACGCAGAAAGTAATTAGTGCAATGCCGAGCCATAACATGTTCATGTCACTCTCTCTTTCAGGATTTTTCTAAGGCGGCGCTGTTCCATGTCACTTAATGGCAAAACGGTTGCCTTCTTTCTGTCGACAGCTTCTCGGTTTCGACGGAAGAAAATCACGATGCTTACCAGTCCAATGAGGACCAGAAATAATGGCCCTAGCCAGAGCACCAGCGTCCCCAATTTAAACGGTGGCCTCAGCAAAACAAACTCGCCATAGCGTGACACGATGTAATTGACCACCTCTTCATCGCTGTCACCGGCAACCAGGCGCTCTCGAACCAAGAGGCGGAGATCCCGGGCGAGACCTGCGTCCGAATCGTCAATCGATTGATTTTGGCAAACCAGACATCGCAGCCCTTTGCTGATTTCACGGGCCCGCTCCTCAAGCACGGGATCATCCAGAACTTCATCCGGGCTTACCGCAAACCCTTGGGCGGGGATCAGAAAAATAACCAGAGCCAGAAACAGGATACGTGATTTCATCGGCCCACTCACGCTTCCGCAGGTTTGGCGGCGGTCGCCGGTCGGCGACGGTGAGGTACGCCTATTCGGTGGCGCACATCGGTGACACTGATGGCGCCGCCCAGAACCATGACAATCGCGCCGATCCACATCCACACCACCAGCGGATTGAAATAAAGCCGTGTCACATAGGCGCCGTCGGCACCCTCCGGATCACCGATCACGGCATAAAGGTCGCCCGATATCATGGTATGAATGGCGGCTTCCGTGGTTGGCATATTACGAACCGGATAAATTCGTTTCTCAGCCAACATGTCAACGACCTTTTCACCGTCCCTGCGGACCGTGAATTTACCGGTGACGATATCGTAATTGGGTCCCTTGCCCTGTTGGGCGCCATCGAAAGTAAATTCATAACCGCCGACATTGACCATTTCTCCTGGCTTCATGGCCTGGATGCTTTCCACTTTCCAGGACGCGGCGCCGGTCATGCCGGCAATCGCCAGGGCGAGGCCGAAATGTCCGAGCGTCATGCCCCATGTGGCTCTCGGCACACGCCCGAGACGACGCAGGGTTTCGGCGGGACCGGCCCGGAACAAATGAATGCGACCGGCCAGTTCCGCCAGCGTGCTGGCCCCCAGCCAAACGGCCAGGGCAATGCCGATGACGCCCATGAACGGGCCGTCCATTTCCATGGCCCAGGTGGCGGCTCCGGCGACAATCGAAATCAGGAAGACCAGTTTAAGGCGCGTCAGGGCCGGGATCAGGTCGCCGCGTTTCCAGTTCAGCAACGGACCAATGGCCATGGCGATGATCAACGGGATCATCAGCGGGATGAACACAGCGTTAAAGAACGGCGCGCCAACGGAAATTTTCGATCCGCCAATGGCATCAAGGAACAGGGGGTAAAGCGTGCCCAGCAGAACGGCGGCGGCGGCAACGGTCATGCCTAAGTTATTGAACAGCAACGCCCCTTCGCGAGAAATCGGCTGAAACAGTCCGCCGCTTTTAAGTTGCGGTCCGCGCCAGGCAAACAGCGCCAGTGACCCGCCGATGACGATAATCAGCAGGGCCAGAATAAACACTCCACGGGCGGGGTCCGTGGCAAAGGCGTGAACCGACGTCAACACGCCGGAACGCACCAGGAAGGTACCCAATAGGCTCATGGAAAAGGCGATGATCGCCAGCAATACGGTCCAACCCTTCAGGGTGTCACGTTTTTCGACAACCACGGCGGAATGCAACAGGGCGGTTCCGGCCAGCCACGGCATGAACGAGGCGTTCTCCACCGGGTCCCAAAACCACCAGCCGCCCCAACCTAATTCGTAATAGGCCCACCATGACCCCAGCGCGTTCCCAGCCGTCAGGAACATCCATGCCGCCAGCGTCCACGGCCGTACCCAGCGGGCCCAGGCGGCATCGACGCGACCCTCAATCAGGGCAGCAATGGCGAACGAGAAGGCGATGGAGAAACCGACGTAGCCAAGATAAAGCATCGGTGGATGAAGAGCGAGTCCCATATCCTGCAACAGGGGGTTCAGGTCACGGCCATTCAATGGAGGCGGCATTATTCGTTCGAAAGGGTTCGAGGTAATCAAAATAAACAGGTAGAAGCCAACGGCGATCATGGCCTGAACGGCCAGCACCCGCGAGCGGAAAGCCGGTGGCAGGTTCGCCCCGAACAGCGCCACCGCCGCCCCGAACAGCGATAGAATCTGCACCCAGAGCAACAACGATCCTTCGTGGTTTCCCCAGACCCCGGCAATTTTGTAGAGCATCGGTTTCGCTGTGTGAGAATTCTGTACCACATTCAGCACAGAAAAATCTGATGTGACATGAAGATGGGTCAGGCTGGCAAAGGAAATTGCGACCAGGGCAAACTGGCAGTAGGCCGTCGGCTTGCTGAGCGCGATCCACGGCGCATAATTACGCTGCGCACCGATCAGCGGCAGGGTCGCCTGAACAATGGCCACGAACAGGGCCAGGATCAGGGCAAAATGCCCAAGTTCAGCACTCACTGGGAAACCCTCCCTGCATTGCCATTAAGTTCTGTAATGACCGGAAGAATTTTTTCATCAAAGATCGATGCCGATAAAGCGCCGATATGTTTGTAGACGATCTTTCCGTTCTGATCGACGACGAAGGTCTCGGGGACCCCGTAGACGCCCCAGTCGATAGCCACACGGCCATCCCGGTCTGCACCTGTTCGTGCATAAGGATCTCCCAGATTATCCAGCCAGTTTTGTGCATCGACGGGTTTATCTTTGTAATTAAGACCATGAATCGGAACGACTCCTCTTTCGGCCAGATCCATAAGGAGAGGGTGCTCGGCTCGGCATTCCTTGCACCAGGAGGCCCAGACATTGACCAGAGAAACCTGGCCCTTCAGATCTTCATCCGACATTCCGAGTTTCCGTCCTTCAACAGGTGGCAAGTCGAAGTCGGGCACGGTTTTCCCAATGAGCATGGAAGGTAATTTTCTGGGATCGAGTGTCAACCCGACGGCAAATGCCACCGCGATCACGCTAAATAGAACGATGGGGATAATGAAAACCAGGCGACTTTTTTTTGGTTCATTGCCGTAGGCCGCACCTTGGTCTTCTATTGCTGAAATATGACCAACCATGATCAATGCCTTTCGTTATCCTCAATGTATCTCAGGAATTACCTAGAGATTTTACGGCCCCGGAATCCGGCACGCGGCTTTTCCCAGGGTTCGGGGTTTTTTCATCCGAGTCGTGGCAACTCTTCCCCATAAATTTGTGCATCAACACATGCATGCCCAAGCATGCGGCCAGGGGGGCAAGAAGGCTAAACAGGCCGGTTGTCGCTCCACCGCCTGCAAACACAAAAAAGGCCCCAACCATGGCAACGCAACACAAAGCCATCAACGCATTGTGAGACGTTAACAATGTTGATATTTTTTTCCCGAATATTTCCATAACCCAAACCCCTAAATTTTCATTAGCTTTTACCGGTGTGATCAACGGAGAGAATTTCCCGCAAATAAGAAGGGGGGAGAGGAGAGGTTCCCCATCCGCCAATCACACCGGAACCAGGAGAGCCATCACTGTTTGGCCACCGCCCTGAGACATGAGGATTTAACCAGAGAGGGATTTCTCAAGTATGTCGGAGATACTGAAAATCGTAACAAAGGTTGTCATTGGCGAGTTCTGACAAACTTCGTCACATTTACGGATAAATGGGCCTTGACCCAGACCATACGGGATACAAATTATGGCGTTTGAAGTCGACCTGACATCGACCATCACTTGCCCCGAATGCAGGCACTAAGAGGCGGAGACAATGCCGACAGATGCTTGCCAACTCTTTTATGACTACAGGGATTGCGGCACCGTCCTTCGACAGGAAAAAGACAATTGCTGCGTTTTTTGCTCATACGGCACCGTACCGTGCCCGCCCACTCAAGCTGACAGCAAGGGCTGTTGTCTGAAAACCTGAGCCATTTCATCGGTACGATGATGCCACGAACTCTACGGTTGCTGCTCAGTAACTACAGTTACTATATGGATTGGCGAATCTCCGAAATCCTTAATCCGCCATACCAAAGCGTTGGAGCACCGACTGCCACGGTTGTCACCACAGAAGCCGCATGAACAAGGGCTACCATGGTCAACACCTCTTCATCAGGAATACCGAGCATCTTTAAGGCTATCGCCGAACCAATGACGCCGCCGCCCGGGACCCGAACAAATCGAGTAATGATCATGGAAAAACCGGAAAAAACCATGATAAACAAATAGTCGAGACCTCCCAAGACGATACCAAAGGCCAACCCTGCCCAGAGGAAGTGAGTCATGGAGATCATTTTCATCAAAATACTGGCAGATACGACGCCTGCCCCTCTCGCAGCGGATTTTGGCCAAACGATTCCTTTCGCGATACCCGTGGTCAATCCTGAAAGACGTTTGAAGAAACGTTCTTCAAATTTCGACAATGTGCGCCCGAGGAAGGTCTGCTTGTCTGTGATTCTCGATTTTGCATGAAAAAGAAAAATGAAAAGTCCGAAAAACAAAAGAAAGCTTCCGCCGGCTGCGGCACTCAACCCGATGCGTAGGTTGCCATCCATATCTGGCAACACATAGACAGCTATCAGAATTCCAACAAGAACGGCAAACACCATACCATCGACAAATCGTTCGATGGCCGTTGTGACCAGAACAGTGGAAACTTTTAACCCCTCTTTCCGGGCAATAAGCCATGCCCTGACCAGAGGGCTGACGCCGACTGGAGCGACCATATTGGCAAAATACCCCGCCATCACGGCACCAAAAAGCTTGAGAGAAGAGACTGGATGAATATCGAAAAGAATTTGCCGCCACTTCCAGCCTCGAACCAGTTGTTCTGCGGGCATAACCAGAAAGAGAACCAATATCCAGCCCAAGGCCGCCTTCTGTAGGATATGAACAAACCTTTCCAGCTCAATTCCTCTAAAGGTTATGAACAGAATTCCAATTGTCAGGGAACCGCCCAAAACAGTCCAGATCGTGACAAATGACCGATGACGTTGATTGTCCACTTTGCTCAACTCGTCCTTGGCAAGACGCCATCAGTCCTTTTGCGCAGGTGTGTCCGCTGCGTGTCCATGGCCTTTTTTTGTTTCATGGCCACGACCTGATTCCTCAGCATGCGCCTTGGGAGCCGTCATGTCGCCATCATTTTTCGGACTTTGGCGGTTAAGTCTTTTTCACTGAAAGTATGTTGGGAATGGTCGTCATGAACGAAAGCGATGATATGTGCCAGATCGTCGCCCGTCAGATTGACCTGTTCATCAAAGGCTTCTTCCTGAGCCGCGATCATGCCAGGTGCGTCAAGGCCACCAACGCCGTTGACCGCGTGACAAGCGACACACCCTTTATCAACAAACAGTTTCTTGCCCTTTTCAGCAGCCATTTTTGGCAACACCAGACCGAGTCCACGATCTGAAGTTGATTGTGTTTCGACGGGTATGTGACTGGCATTGGCAAAATTTGCACTGATCAGCACCAGCATTACACCACCCACAAGACTGACGTTGTGAAATATCGGTTTGGTAAAAATTGAACTCATCGCTTATCTCTTATCCAGAAATATATGGTTCAGATTATTGCATGCACGCCATGTGCTTAGCCCCCTGGCAAGCTAAACTGCGGAAACTCCACAGGCTCTTGATATACGTAACAATTGTCTTGGCTTCTTTCTCGGAAAGCGTTTCCTTAAAAGCCACCATCCTTTCATTGCGGGGGGATCCATTAAGAATGGTTTCAGCCAATTGTTTATCGGGATGATGCCAGCCATGAGCATCGTCATTTAAAGCAGGAGCAACAAAACCAAAATCATCCTTGGCATTGGGCTCACCCGGTCGTTCGCCAATACCCTTCACGCCGTGACATTCCTGACAATTTTCCACGTAGAGCGCCTGTCCTTCACGAATGGTTCCGGGCGTTGATGAGTCTAGCCCTTCGAAGCTGGTCCAGTGTTTTCCACCGTCTTTGCTCGCCATCACCGTGCCCGTATCCGTGACGGCGAATACGCGGTTGGCATCTTTTTTGTCTAATGCAAAACTCATCAGCGCGCGGTCCTGAAACGCACTGGAAACTGTTTTCCAATTAAGGTCTGATTCCGTGGCGGTGAGCAGCCCGGTTCCGTATACGAATACATACAACCGGCCTTCGGATGTAACCTGAACCATTGTAGTAGGTTTTTGTAATACAAAACCTGGTTGCCAGGTGGTGCCATCATCTTGGCTGACCATCAATCCTTTCATTGTCCCGGCATAAAGGGTGGAGCTACTTGTTGCCGACGCTGCTAAAGAGAACAGCTTTTCAGGGGCTTTCCCTATGATCTGCCAACTGACGCCACCGTCCGTGCTCTTCTGGAGGCCTTTGTGAATTCCATAAAGAATTTTTGAATTCATGGGGCTGACTGTCAGGGCGTGAAAATCAACCGGACCATCGGCCCCGTCGGATAAGTGCTGCCAGGTGCTGCCGCCATCCTTTGATGCCATGACCCCGAGGTTTCCACCTTTTTCAGGATGGCCGCTGGAAAACAGCCTGCGTGGGTTGGCAGGGTCAACCGCAAACGACATCATATCAGCGTTGAAAACAGAGGCCCGCTCAGCAAGGCCTTCGGTCGTTGCCGAAAAAAGCCCGTAATGGGTGGCAAGCAATAATTTTGAGGAATCAAACGGATTTACGGTGATCCCATGGACGTGCTCTACCTGCGCCAAAGGAACCGGTTCGGCGTTCCCTGATTCAGGCAAGCCAACGGCAATCATTGATAAAAGGCCGAGGATGGCAGTTTGAGTTTTTGCTAGACGCTTCATTATTTCCCCTTAGGTCTTCACATATTATGGGACTTGAAGAATATCCCGTTGGCCCGCTGAAGTTCACGGACATAAGATAATATGGGTTTTAACTGCGCAGTTGTAATATTTGGTTGTGATGGCATGTTTCCAAACTGCCAATGATGCTGTCTAACCCCTCGCTTGGCCGCCAGAACGAAAGCCTGGTCGGCGTGGTGGCCTGGGTTATATATATCATGAACAAGCGGCGGGCCCTGATTGCTTCCGCCTGCGTTTTTGCCATGACAAGTCGCGCAATTTTTCGCAAAACTGACCTCTCCCACCTTTGCCGCGGCGGTTAGTTCCGGTACTTTCACATCGACCGGAATACCGTTGTTTGGCCCCGACGCCATATTGGATATGATTACAGCCACGCCCCCGGCCATTACGACCGTTACGGCAAGCGCTGGTATTTTGTCTTTAATGCCCATCAGACCTCCTGATTCTTTATTGAGTTTTTGTTCGATGCAGGCTTGTTGCCGCCCTATTGTACTGTCGTCATCTGGTGCCCTTCACCTGCAATTTTAATCTCACCCAGCAGTTTTATGGATTTTTGATCAATGACCCAAATTTTTGGCGAGTTGCTGCTCGATACATAAACTTTCCCCGTTCCTTCGATAGTTTCCAGATGATAGGGCGAGGGGGAGAGTGCCAATGTTCGGCTTGTCCCTGATTTCGGATCAAGCGCAATAAATTTCTCGTCTTTTTTACTGCTGACAAACAGGGTTGTTCCATCATCTGAGATGTCGAGACCATGAAGCCGTTTGCCAAGTGGGTAGGTTTTCGCGACATCTCCGGTGGATACATCAACCGCCGACAGGACGCCCGCGCTGGAATTAATCACGTAGATCGTGGATCCATCTTTCGACAGCACGATATGCTCGGGTCCCGGTCCGGCTTTCAAAGCACGTTTCACAGTCCACGAAGCAGTATCGATTTCACTGATTGTGCCGTTGCCGCTGTTGCTGACGTAAGCCGTTTTTCCATCCGGTGTTACGATGGTGTAATTGGGCGCTGGTCCGGTCGCTACTGTCTTTACGACCTTGTTTTGCTGCAGATCGGTAAGGCTGATGTTGCCTCGTGTCGGATGCGTTGAAAGCACATAGCGGCCATCAGGGGTAATGGTCTGATGGTGGATCATTCCTTCTGCTTTCATCGTCAACATAACGTGCCCATGTTCCGGATGAACGAGATATATGGTGCTGTGGGCAGGCCCCATGTCTCCTTTGGCCAATTTTTTCTCCTTCAGACTACCGGATATAATATACTCGCCGTCGGGTGTAGAGACGATGGAGTGCGGATTGTCGATCCCGTCATAATTGCCAACCACTTTGTCTGTGGCCGCATCAATGACGAGGATTTGGTTGGCTGATCCAGCAGCGACATATACCAGGGGTTTGGCGCTGGCAGCAGTTGATATCATGGCCACGGCTAATCCCGTTATAAAGAGCGTTTTGTTTTTCATTTGTTTTTCCACGTTGTTGTGCCGATACAAATGTCGGCAGGGTTTCAGTTAATTGCCAAATTTCTGACGTAAGTATTTCAGTACTGTGCGTGCGTCTGCACGGGTCATATCTTCATCACCACCCATTGGGGGCATTGGTGTGGGCACCGAATCCGATTCAATGCCGTCGAGGATGCTTTTCAACAAAACATCATCGGATCTCGACATCGGTCCATTCTTTTCGGTCAAATCGGGGATGCCCGGCATGGTGCCCGCGCCATCGGATCCGTGGCAGGCAATACAGGTCCGCATATAAATGGCTGTTCCTTGACCGCGGCCATGTATATCTGCCGAGGCAGTTCCCGTGAATACGAGGGCCGACAGCAATGGGACAACAAATATAATATGCGCAACCCGCCGTGGCATTTGGGTTCTGTTGGAAATATTCATTACAATACCACTCCCTGAAATATCGGGAAGGTGTTGAGCATCCAGGTGCCAGCCGACGACAGATAGCCGGTCATCATGGCCAGGCCCACCACCGTCAGAAGTGCCCCAGAGGTGATTTGTAAGGAGCGGCCGATTTTCCCCAGCTTTCGGATCCGGTTTAGGAACCTTCCGGTGAAGGCCGCGACCAGCAGGAAAGGTATGGCGAGTCCAAGAGAATAAACTGAAAGCAATGCGATCCCGCCACTGACTGAAGTGGTGACCGCGCTTAGCGTTAAAATTGCGCCAAGGATGGGGCCGATGCAGGGGGTCCAGCCAAACGCAAAGGCCGCGCCAAGAACAAAGGCCCCCAACGGGGTTCCTGTCGTTGAGTTGGTCATGAACCTGATGTCTCGGTTCAGTAACGCTAACTTCAGTACACCTGTCATATGTAACCCGAACAGCACGATAATTGTTCCGGCGACGATATCTGCCTCTGATCGGTAGGATTGGAACAGTTGACCAAGCGCGGTGGCGCTGGCACCAAGCGCAATGAACACCGCCGAAAAACCAAGGACAAAACTGAGGCTCAGCCCAAGAGTGGCGACGCGGGCCCTGGCGAACCGGACATCCCGCATCTCGTCAACTGAACGCCCCGCGACGTAAGACACATAACCCGGCACAAGCGGCAGTACACAGGGGGATAGAAACGAGACAATCCCCGCCAGAAACACCGAAAAAACACCAATGCCCGCAACTTCAAACATGGGTTAAAACCTTCCAGCATTCGTATTGTTGGCGGAAGATTTATCGCTTTTTATGCGACCATTAGGACGCATAATCAGATATAGGCCGAACGCTGCCATGGGTACCGAGAGCCATTGACCCATGGTCGTTCCCGCGACAAGGAATCCGATATAGGCATCTGGTTGACGGAACATTTCAACAAATGAACGGGCCAGCATATATCCAACAAGGAAAACCCCGGTAAGGACACCCGGTCGTTGCCGAATAGCTTCATGTCGCCAAAGCAACCGTAGCAGGACGAACAGAACGAGACCCTCAAAAATCGCTTCGTAGATCTGGCTGGGATGGCGAGGTTCCGGACCACCGCCTGGAAAAATGATTGCCCAGGGAACATCTGAAACGCGACCGAACAGTTCGCCATTTATAAAATTTGCAAGCCGCCCGAAAAACAGGCCGATCGGGGCGGCGCAAGCCAGTATGTCTGCAAACCGGATCAGTTCGATGCTTCGTCTGCGGGTGAACCAGACCGTCGCCAGCGCGACACCAATAAGGCCTCCATGAAATGACATTCCACCTTTCCAGACCTGCAGGATGGCCACAGGGTTGGCTAAGTAAAATTCAGGCTTATAAAATAACACATACCCCAGGCGGCCGCCGAGGATAACGCCGAAAGTCGCCCAGGTTAAAAAATCATCGATGTCCACATCGCGAGCTATATCAGAAGACGACCGAATTAACGTCCGCATGTAACGCCATCCGAGCAGCAGGCCGAAGACATAAGCTAGTGAGTACCACCGAATGGCCAGCGGCCCAATTTGCAGGAGCACAGGATCAATATTAGGGAAGCTAAAAATCATCCTGGTATCCTGATAAAGTTGCCTAATTTCGGCAGAAACGCAGGCACGATTTGAGCGTATCTGTCATAGGTACCTCCAAACACCTGTCGCACCTCTGCCTCTTCTGACCTTGCCAATCTTGTATACATCCAAATAAGCACGGGAAACATAATGAGGGTGAGCAAGGTTGGCCATTGGAACAGGAACCCCGTCATGACGAGAACAAACCCTACATATTGCGGGTGTCGAACGCGGGTGTAAGGTCCTGTAACAGCCAAAACACCATTGCGTTGCGCTTCGTAGAGGACGCGCCATGCCGCCGAGATTAGGATGAACCCGCCGCCGATGAAAGCAAAGCTCAGGAGATGGAAAGGTCCGAAGTGCGGATTAGCCTGCCAGCCAAACATCATCTCCAGGAGGTGCCCTGAATCATGGGCGAACCAGTCAATTTCCGGAAACTGGGTTTGCAGCCAGCCCGAGAAGAAGTAGATGGTCAGCGGAAATCCATACATTTCTGTGAACAGCGCGACGAGAAAGGCGCTAAAAGCTCCGAACGACCGCCAGTCACGCCCGGTTTTGGGTTTGAAGAAGCTGAACGCAAACATGATAAAGATGGCCGAGTTAACGATGACCAAACTCCATAATCCATACTGAGGTATTTCGCCGGTCATTTTTCAGCATCCTTTTTATCGATGGTTGCTGGGCTATCACCCTCATCTTCAACCGACTTGCCGTGACCATGGCCGCCGTGCATAAAAAAGTGCATCCCTATGCACGCGCCTAAAATGAGAATTAGTGGCAGGTTTCCCAAGATGTGCACACTGTGTTCCTGCCACAGGAAGTACCCGGCAACGGCAAGAAAGAATAGCAGACCCACGCCATATCTGAACCGTAGCGATTGAAAAAATGGAGGATTGTTTTGATTGGACATCTCGATGGTCCTTATATCTTGACCGAACGCAATCTGAGCGCGTTGCTAATCACAGAAAGAGACGAAAGACTCATGGCAGCCGCCGCAAATATTGGTGAGATCAGAATTCCAAGGAAGGGGTAGAGGATACCTGCCGCCACCGGAACCCCGGCGGCATTATAGGCCAGCGCAAAGAACAGGTTCTGCTTGATGTTCCGCATGGTCGCCCGTGACAGGCGGCGCGCCCTGACGATACCATTGAGGTCACCCTTAACCAGGGTGAAACCGGCGCTCTCAATGGCAACGTCGGCGCCGGTGCCCATGGCGATGCCAACGTCAGCCTGGGCCAGCGCCGGGGCATCGTTGACACCATCACCGGCCATGGCAACCTTACGGCCTTTGGCCTGCAAATCTTTTATGATGTTCGCCTTGTCTTCGGGCAGAACGTCGGCGCGAATTTCATCGATGCCGAGTTTTGCGGCCACGGCTTTTGCCGTGCGCTCGTTGTCGCCGGTCGCCATGATAATATGGAATCCTTCCGCATGTAAGGCTTTCAGGGCGGCGGGCGTAGTTTCTTTCACCGGGTCGGCAACGGAGACAAGACCAGCGATTTCGGAACCGATAATGATGAACATCACCGTCTCGCCCTCATCGCGACGAGCATTGGCAGTTTCCGCCAGCCGGCCACCATCAAGGCCCATGTCGGCGATCAGCCTGGCATTGCCAAGGGCCACCGGCTTTCCGTCAACGACCCCTTTGACACCCTTGCCGGTGATTGCCTCAAAATCCACGGCTTTGCTAAAAGCGACCTCACGCTCCTCGGCGCCAGCAACAATCGCTTCCGCCAGCGGGTGCTCCGAACCACGTTCCAGGCTGGCGGCTAAATGAAGCACTTCGGTCTCGTCATGACCAACTTCCGGAAGCACCGCCACAAGCTTGGGTTTGCCAACGGTCAACGTACCGGTTTTATCGACGATCAACGTGTCGACCTTAGCAAAACGTTCCAGTGCCTCTGCATTCTTGATAAGTACACCAACCTGCGCACCACGACCTGTCGCCGTCATGATTGACATAGGTGTGGCTAAGCCCAATGCACACGGGCAAGCAATAATCAGAACAGCCACGGCTGACACCAGCGCGTAAGCAAGTGCCGGAGAAGGACCCCAGACAGACCAGGCGATAAATGAAAGAACGGCGATGCCAATCACGGCGGGCACGAACTTTCCCGCCACCGAGTCGGCGAGCTTCTGGATGGGTGCGCGGCTGCGTTGCGCATTGGCGACCATCTCGACAATCTGACTGAGTGTTGTATCAGCGCCCACCCGCCGGGCTTCGATCACCAGACTGCCGGTGCCATTGATCGTCGCCCCGGTGACATCATCACCCTCGACTTTCTCAACCGGAACAGGTTCGCCGGAAAGCATCGATTCATCAATCGATGATCGACCTTCGACGACCACGCCATCGACCGGAACCTTGTCACCCGGACGTACCCGTAATCGGTTGCCGACCTCGACATCCTCAAGCGGAATTTCCTCTTCCCGTCCGTCATCACGGATCAAACGGGCGGTTTTGGCGGCAAGGTCAAGTAAGGCCCGGATCGCCGATCCGGTGCGCTCGCGTGCGCCCAGTTCCATCAACTGGCCAAGCAAAACCAACACGACAATCACCGCACCGGCCTCGAAATAAACGCCAACGTTACCGCCGTCATCTCGAAATCCGTCCGGGAAAATATTTGGCAACAGCACGGCAATAATACTGAACAGGTATGCCGCGCCAACCCCCATGCCGATCAAAGTGAACATGTTCAGGCTGCGGTTGATCACGGATTTGACGGCGCGCACGAAAAACGGCCAACCAGACCACAAAATGACCGGCGTGCCGAGAATTAGTTCGATCCAGAGCGTTGTCCGTTCTCCCAAGACATCACGAACAAGACCGAGCCCGACGAGCGGCCCCATGGTCAGTACCAGAAGCGGAATCGTCAGCACCGCACCAACCCAAAATCGCCGCTTGAAGTCGACAAGTTCCGGGTTTGGGGCGTCATCGGCGGCGGGAACCCCCTTCGGTTCCAAGGCCATGCCGCACTTCGGACAATCACCTGGCCCCTCCTGAACGATCTCAGGGTGCATCGGGCAGGTGTATTGGGTGCCCTTCGGCATCTCGAGCTTCTGTTTCTTGTGCGCACCGGAAATAAAATGCACAGGATCAATGACAAACTTGTCATGGCACTTCGCGGAACAGAAATGGTAGATCTGCCCGTCATGCTCATGCGACGGCTTGCCTGCATCCAATAAGACGGTCATGCCGCAAACCGGGTCAATACTGCTAGCGCCGAGATCGGTGGCATGTACGTGGCCGTGTTGATGTTGGGCAGTTTTATTCATGATCATTCTTTCGAGTTTTGGAGCGACGACCATAACCAGTTCACATTCGCCGCCCCGCCTGATTGATAGTTAGTTTGAAAGCAACTGTTTCCGAGCTTCATATTCATCCTTGTCAATGCCGCCGCGGGCGAACCGTTCGCTCAATACATCGTGTGCGGAATGCGCGGATGGTTCATTTTCAGTGGAACCGGACCGAACGCCAATCCCGCGGATGGCGAGTACAATCAGGATGATGGTTAATGCAGTGCCGATGACCATCATTGAAGAGCCGAACATCATGCCGCCCCATTCCCCGTCCCAGCCATGGTGTAAAAAGCCGGACCCATCTGCATAGGAGTGTTGGGTGGCGACCAGAAATAATGCGATTGCACTGGTTGAAGCGGCAACGGTCTGTGAAATACACTTTAACATTTTCTTGTCCTTTCAAAGTTGTATAGAAACCGTTACCGGAACCGACCGATAAAAAAATTGTGTAGAGGTCCAAATACCAAGGCGATGTACCAGCCGTAAGAAGTTGTTTCGATCAGACCAAGGAAAAAACTGGGCCAGGTTAGCCACGTGAATCCCGGGAGCAAAGGGCTCCAGACCGGATTCATGGCAAATTCTGGAAACCACAAGTCAAAGACAATACAGAGTATGTAAGTGACGACAAAAAATGAACTTAAACTCATACCGAGTGCGAGAACCGGCAGTTGGGGAGTCCTGCGCACCGGTAGCGGTACACCGACGGATATGGCCGTGGGGTTCATGGTGGTTTCAGCCATAATGATGTCCCACTTTGACAGGAGAGGCTTGCGGGTGGTCGGACGTATAGATATCGGGGGCAGCCTCGAACGCTTCTCTACACGCAGGTGAACAAAGGTAATATACCCTGCCTGCAAATACGCTTGGTTTGGCTTGAGATGTTGAAACGGTCTGGCCGCAAACCGGGTCAACATCTTTTGCGGGAGGCTCCCAATACAGAGCGTCTTTGACTGTGTCTGGTCCTGTATCTCCAGTTCGGGGTCTATTGCTCCCGGTGTGGTTATGCCCCATGACGTGTTTGCCACAGCCCATACGCATCATCAGGAAAATCATGACGGCCCAGATCAAGAAGTAAAATGCCGTTTCCATCTCATGTCTCCCTATGGTGAAGCGTTGCCACAAATTCTAAAATCGAAGGGCCCGGGCGCTTCTTACAGGCGACGCTCAAGGGGTTAAGCGTCAGTTGGCGAGGCTGGAGGAAGTCCTCAGAAGCGCCCGGGATGTTCCGATTATTCATTCACCGGGTGCATTGCACCGGTTTTTGGATCAACCTCCATACGCATGACGAGGGAATCGTCGACGGTATTGATATCGGCCAGTAGTGCTCCGTTGTCCTGTGCCTTGACGTCCCCGACTTTCAGCCGTTTATGCCCCATCCAGGCCAAATGACCTTCAAGGATTTTGCGGACGTCATCGGTTGAAAAATTTCTGTCGATATTTGAATTCTGGGAGTGGTGTGAAGCATGTCCCATCATCATTCCCTGACCCATGCCTCGGCCCATCATTCCATGACCCATCATCTGTCCAGATCCGGCGGATTGATTCGAGGTCATCATATTTTGTCCCGTCATCCCTGCTCCCATCTTGCCGGTGCCCATATTGGCCGCTCCGGAGGTTGGGGACATCTGCCCATTCGCGCTGTGTGCGAAGGCGCCACCGGTCGTTGCCAGTGTTACACTGAGTACTGCGGCACTCAGAACTGCGACTGTTTTCTTCATGATCTTGGTCCTATACATTCATTGTGTTGGTGCAGGGCTCGTGGGAGTTCGTATAAATTCGACCGTCCCAAAGGTCCCGCGCTGGTAGGAAAATATTTAAGATCATCCGTGTTACCGAAGTTCGTCATAAACTGGCTTTTTTGTGACAGAATGTGACAGTCGAGCGACCAGACAACTTCTGTTGCACTTTTTTCTTCGATACAGGTGACGCGACTTCCTATACTGGGCCGCATGATAGATTCACCACACATATTGATTGTCGATGACCACAAGGAGATCAGGGATCTTGTCGGTCGGTTTCTGAAACAGCACGGCATGCGGGTAAGTGCTGCGCCAGATGGAAAATCGATGCGGAAAATTCTCTCTGAACATCGGATCAATCTGATCGTTCTCGATCTGATGCTACCCGGGGAGGATGGGCTGACCCTTTGTCGTAACCTCCGAGCGGAGTCTTCAATTCCCGTGGTCATGCTAACTGCCATGGGCGAGGAGACGGACCGCATCATCGGTCTCGAAATGGGGGCCGATGATTACCTCGCGAAACCATTTAATCCGAGGGAGCTTCTGGCGCGAATCAAGGCTGTCCTGCGCCGTGCGCAAAGTCTTCCTGACGAAGAGCTATTCTCAGAAGAGACGTCGATTGTATTTGATCGATGGACTTTCAATATCGCCAAGCGCCAACTTCAAACACCAGACGGCGTCGTGAACCCGCTAAGCACTGGAGAGTTCAATCTTCTCCTCACTTTCGTTCACCATCCTGGGCATGTCTTGAACCGAGATCAGCTCATTGATTTGACCCAGGGCCGGGATTCGACGCCGTTTGACCGTAGTATTGACACGCAGGTCAGTCGTTTAAGGAAAAGAATTGAAGTCGATCCCAAGGACCCGCAAATCATTAAAACAGTTTGGGGCGGCGGCTATGTTTTTACGCCGGCAGTTGAAAAAAAATGAAACGTTTCCTTCCCCAGAGCATTGCCAGTCAGACAGTTATTGTTCTGTTGATCGGACTGACAGTGTCCCATGTTTTCAGCATGTCCATTTATACCGCTGATCGAGCAGAGGTCATGACAATGTCCGGTGGACACCAGATATCACATCGGATTGCTGCCATTACCCGGCTTCTGGAAGAGACGCCGGTGGAATGGCGGGATCGCATCCTGCAGGCGACCAATAGCCAAACGCTTAGTGTTACGGTAACCCCTGTAAGTCGACTTCTTGAAGAAGACTCCCAGGGCCTTTTAAATTCACTACTCAGGAAATACCTGGCACGTGAAATAGGCACAGATGACGACCGCAGGGTCGTGGTGCAAGTCATAGATGCGAGGGACCAGTCGAGCACGTCTGTTCATGAAGCCTTTCAGTTTTCGGGACGCCAGGCCATGGGCCATATGTTCCGGGAAAATGGCAACGGACAGCTTCTGCGGGCTTCGGTTCGTCTAAAAGACGGTCAATGGCTAAACTTCGCCACCGCAGTGCCGGAGGGGGAATCCTTGTGGTCAATCAAGACTGTCCTGTCCATGCTGCTCATGGCAGGAGGGGTCATTCTGATTTCGGTGTGGGTAATCCGCCGTGTTACCCGCCCATTGCGGGTATTTACCGCCGCCTCCCAGCGTCTGGGCAGAGATGTTGCGGCACCTCCGTTGGTGGCCGGAGGTTCATCGGAATTGCGTGAGGCCGTAGACGCCTTTAATGAAATGCAGAAACGCCTTCGACAATTGATCGAAAACAGAACTCGAATGTTAGCTGCGATCTCACACGACCTGCGAACACCAATCACATTGCTGAAACTCAGGATTGAGTCGATTGGCGACTCCGAAGAAAAGACCAGAATGCAAGCTACCCTGGACGAGATGGAGGCGATGATTTCTTCGACGTTGTCGTTTGCTCGCGATGATGCGGAAAGTGAGGCGAAAGAACGCGTCAACCTTACGGCGTTGGTCGGCAGCATTTGTGATGATTTGACGGATACGGGTTATCAGATTGACTTTAACGAAGAGGACGAACTGGTTCACGAAAGCCGTCCTGGGGCACTTAAGCGAGCCCTATCCAACCTGATTGAAAATGCGGTCAAATACGGTAAGTGCGCGCGTGTCAAACTGCGAAAAACTGATGATGCCATTGAGATCATCATCGATGACGATGGTCCGGGAATTCCAGAAAAAGAGTTTGAGCTCGTGTTTGCGCCGTTTTATCGGGTTGAGCAGTCCCGCAACTCGGAAACAGGTGGCGTCGGTCTTGGCCTTAGTGTTGCCCAGTCAATTGTCGATAAACATGGCGGAGAAATTTTATTGACCAATCGTGAAGAAGGGGGCCTGAGGGTGCAGGTTATCCTTCCGGTTTGAACATATGCCCTATTTTTCTTTCGCCGCAGCGCGCCTATTCAAAAAATCCCCAAAAGGTTTATCAAACGCTAGGGTATGTTGATCCGCCCAGGTTTCAACCAGTAGGGCAACCTGCCTGTTGTCGTACTGGCTGCAGATGAAGCTGTTCTTCATTCTTTGCAGACGAAGCAATATTTGTTCGTGATCTTTTTTATGGGCATCGGTGTCGGGGTACCCGGCTTGCTCCATCTGCCACTCCTCCCACTTTAGATTCCTGATGAGGAAATGAATTGTGTCTTCGATCCGGGTGCACGGCCCGCCCGGGTCGGCACATATGACTTGTGGGTGGAAATACTCGTCGAGTATGAAAAGAAGGGATTCCCGGCGTGCTTCGATACCTCTTACAAAAGGGTCTGGAATAGAAAAAGCGTCTGCTTCAGTCATTTGGGAGTTCCTTTTCATTGTCTTGGAAGGTTTCACGCTGAAATTCTGAATGTGGCCAACGGTTGGTCACCTGACGGTTCATATCGTTCAGCGGCGGCACGGGGTGTTGGTTCTGAATTATCCTTCGCCGCATAAAGAACCTCGGGTGAGACACCGGCGACGGAACTTAATTCAACGGATAAAGAACTGTTTATGGAATAGGCCCCTACATGGCGTGAGCTTGTTGATCCATTCAAACCGATATTCTCCCCTGTCGGACTGGATAAGTCTTGGGGAAGCGGATCTTGGCGCCTCTGGGTTATCGCCGAAGGGACAACGGGTTCAGTAACCCTTGTTGGCGCGAAGACTGTACCATGTCCGGTTTCAGCGACGTGAAGAGGGCTATGGACCACGGTATATCGTTCGTAATCTAGTGGGGCGATTGGCAACATCGATCTATTCCGAAGCCGGTTTCCATTCGAAGAAAATGTTTCGATAATAGAATTGTAGGTTATGCCTGTGACAGAAGTTTGCCGATTTAGGGCTTTATTGTAACAAAGTTTGACAGGGCACCCGGTCGGCTCACACGCTGAGTGACCGACGCTCTGTTAACTGCTGGTGTTCAACGTTAACAACGTGGGTCTTTGCAAAGTGTCTACGAATGATTGAAAAATCTTATTTTCACTAGCGCCAATAGCTCAGGAGTATTACCGGGGCTTCTCGATAGCATTATTCATATAAACCGACAGTACTGTAGGTTTCCAGCTTTCGGTATGTCAGTTGGAAGTCGTCGGCCTTCATTGGAAAACATTTAAAAAGGTTTTCGCCATACTTGCCGATTAGATGCTCACAATCATGTATCTTGGCATAATAGCGCTCTTTGTATCCGTCTCTTGTATAGAAATAGGCTAGATTTTGAGCGATGAATTTTTTCAGACCGGTTTGGCTGATCTTTTCTATCAGCTGGTTCGTCGTCTGAGATATTCTGAACAGGTAGTCGATTACACCTGATTCCGTAACGACTCGATGAGAAATTTGAATTTCTGGTTTTTGGAAGAATTTCGCATTTATCAATATTAGGCTGACCAGATCTCTATAGGCGGGAAAATAACCCGAGATTTGAACCGGAACACCGACATGTATGTGGTAGACGACCAGCTTGTCAAAACTTTCCAATAGCCGTGCTATCAATTTTGAGTCGAGACGCACCCTGTTCCGGGCTTCGTCATAACCCACCTCAATCCAAAGACAAAGGGATGGGATGTACACGTATGACTCCTCAAACGCTTCGGTTGTCGCTAACTTCCGAAGCTCAGCTTCGCCTTGGGTTCGGCATTTGTTTGGCACGACAAGTCTAAACTCTGAATGACGGTTTACTTTGAGATCGTCACTAAATTTTATGGCACGATAATCGTCATTGAGAGCGATGAGTTGATCGAAGGTGTATGCAGCATGATCGCCTGAATTTGCGTGTACGGATTGGGCGGCCATTAAAATGGTCGTTAGGGTAAAAAAGATCAAAAATTCTAGTCTTAACCCTCCCATTGGTCATCCATCCCGTTAAGGGGAAATCATAACCGCACAATTGTGCCACCAATTCGTTAGATTTTCAACGGGTGCGAATGTCGGTCACGTTCTTTGAAGGAGAGGTTGGTCTGCCAGGCCTGACCATATTTTGTTAGGTCGACATACGATCACTGGTTACGCAACTTTCCCCTTAGGCTTGAAGGCCAGCTGAGCTGGGTCACTCACCGGATAGACGGCAACTTCTTGATATCGGCCCTCTACCCGAATTGAATGCTGTGCGATCCCTCTTGGGTCTGCGCCACTGCGTTCAACGACATCGGCAGAGATCAAAAGAGGGACGTTGAATTTTTTGGTTAACGTTTCCAGCCTCGCAGCGATGTTCACGTTGTCTCCCAGCGCTGAAATAATAGGCGACGCTGGTGGTCCCATGGATCCAACAATGGCTTCTCCAGCGTGAATTCCAATGCCAATTTTCAGATCTGTGGTCAATTCACCTATTAGACGTAAATTTAGATGATCAAGTCTGGAAAACATAGCTTTCGCACCGTCAATAGCCTCCGCACAACCCTGTTGCGGTCCACTTTCCAAACCATAAATAGCGAGCAAGCCGTCTCCGTTAAATTGCGCATAATGTCCATTGGTTTCTTTCAGGGCCTCTGCCATTTCCGCAAAAAAGAGATTGAGGATATAGACAGCATCAAAGGGCAACCGTTCTTCTGAAAGTTTGGTCGACCCACGTAAATCGACAAACAAGAACGCCACATCCATTTCCTGATCAGATTGAAATTCGATGTGGCGGCCCGCCTGATTTTGGTCGGTGCTTGATCTCAGCAAAGCAGTAACTTCCAGATCTTTTGCAGGGCGTATCTGACAAGCAAGTCGAACGGTGGGAGACCGGGTAATACGTGACAATACCTTGCTCTCTTGCATGGACGCTGGCGGTAGGTCATCTAAACCTTTTCCGACCTGAACCCGACAAGTCGAACACCGGCCACGACCGCCACAAACTGATGCGTGTGGAATACCCGCCTCACGAATGGATTCCAGTAACGTTGCGCCAGGTAACAGGTCAGCGACTATATTGCCAGGTGCGTAATAAAGGCGCGGGTTTTTACGGTTCGCACGCAACCTTATTCGGATAAGACGTCCTATCAATAGAATGATCAGAAAGGCGGCAAAGCCGACCTGGAAATTGATCTCACGTGCGATCGTTAAAGCGATCATTCCAGGTTCAACCTTGGCATCGGAGTATAGGGATTGAACCCAGCCATCCCACCGGGCGATTTTTAAGATGTGATTTCCTGCTGCGACATAACCGGCGAGCGCCAGAGAAGGAATCAGAACGGACACCGATAGGGCCAAATACTTTAGTCGGGAATATGCTGGGTAAATTTGCAGCCATGTGTGCAAGCCCATACAGGCATGAGTCCATACCACCAAAACCGCACCGCCCTGCATCACTCCCCGCCACGGAACCTCAACCCAAAGCGCTACCAAAATGGTATAGTAACTGGGGTCATATGCGGTTGTTACATCTGCGATCCGGGTACTGAGAACATGCCCAACCAAAATAAATGGAGCCAGCAGGCCAAGACAAATTTGCAGTTTTTCCCAAACCGTCATTCGAAGCGAATCCCGTCTCCACAATGACCACATCACAATACCGGTATGCGTGAAAAATGCCGTCACAAGGAGGCTGCTGCCGATGACGGAATGCCATGGGTTCAAAAAGATTTTGGTTCCCGCGACCATGGCGTTAACGGAAATCAGGCCCAATGAAAGATTTAAAAGATGCCCGAAGACAAATAAAAGGAGGATCAGGCCACTATACAAGCGGAGACGGTTTTTCATGTCTGGATCGGCTTTCTCACAATGGGCATGCGTACCTGTCTTTCAATAAAGTCTCACGGGAAATTCAACGACAGAACCTGAGGAGAGAATGGCCCTCCCCAAAATATTTCATACATTGCTGTCGACTCTCATTCAGCTCGTAGGAGTCGTGGCACCCTGCGAACGGGAGCGGGGAATTTTTCAAAACCTGTATAGAAAGTCGCGCAAATTCAACTCAGCTCAAGACGTAAGTCCAGTCAAATTAGCGCGTAATCTAGAGAACGAGTCTTGGAGGACGGTAGAGCGATGTGAGATCGGTTTCGGTCAACTGATCTGCGAAAATTGGGAAAGCCTCATCTCTGCCCTGAACAGTAAACGGAGGCAAATTCGTCAGCGGTATAAAAATTTGACACGAGACCTCATAACAGCCCCGAGTATCGGAGTGTTGATAAGCACCGTTTTCCGTAACGCTTGAAAATGTGTCCAGGGAGATTACGAATGATATGTCGCTTCGGTGCTCTCGATCATGATGGACGCCGTTAAACGCCAGCGCCGCGTTCATAAAATTAAGAGCCAGCAACATGACGGCAATAATACCGCTCAATGACCTTCGCCAGTTTTCAGGAGATTGTCGCATGTTATATTTTTGATCTTGATCTTATCGATGTATGCGAGTGCCAATGACATAGATGGTCGGCGCTCACGATCTAGTCAACCTTATCATCAGTTTTTTTGTGAGCTGTCCCCAATAATTATGGAAATGGTGTTGCTGGGCACGTGCGCCAACCCTAAGACTCGACATGATCGCGACCTTCTCATGGCTGAGCATGACCTTTGATTAAGACATGGAAATCCAATATTGAGGCTTAAGGTTTTTTACGAAACTGCGGGTTGACGGCAGCGGATGCATCAGCAGACCGATGGTGATCGGCATGCGCTTGATCTTGAATTTAACGGTATCCACCGCCCATCTAACTTAAGTGTTGATCTCCCCCTCTCCATAAATCGGCCTGAGATAAGCAGGTGTATCAAGAGCCTTTCGGGTGAGGAATTCGTGACCCCTGCGGATGCAGGTCTCGAGATAAAGCTCCGGTCTCATTTCAGAGATGTTAGCCCATTTAATGATCTGTACCTGATCCCGCTTGGACAGGGATTGAAATGTCGCTGAACTAATTTTATCTAAGGATCCTCCTTTGTATTTGCCCGCAGTTTGGTGCGTGGGTAGGAGTAATAATGCGACCGCGATCATAAAAAATGGTTGAGAAAGATGGTTAACCCACGTTCCGGAAGATTGCCTCTTTTACGTGTATATAATCCAGGTGCAGGTGGCGCCAAACCGCCAAATCAGGTGACACAGCGTTTTTGGGCAGTGACACAGCTGTTTTGAGGAGTGACACGGGACTTTTTCATAGTGACACAGCGTTTCAGAGGGGTGACACAGGAAATTTCCCTACAACTTGGCGTTTGACACAAGTTGAAATCAATTCATCAATCGGTTTATAACCTTATTGAAGTGTAAGTATTTGATTTTAATGCATAAATAATATCGATTGTAAGTCGTGCCCAACAACTAATATTAACAGGAATTGTAAAACGTATTGCGTTTGTGCGGATTTCTTCCGAACTTCCTCCATTTTCTCTCAAATCTCTGAATTTGATGCGGCAGCCATGATCTGTGTTTGGCCAACACTCAGTGTGACCGGCAATCGACCTCCGCTTCTTCAATTGTTCAAGTTTGAAGATCAATATGGCCGTTGAGGTCGGTTCAAAATGTAATACGGAAATCGTTATTCAGGTTTGTTATTCTGATCCCGAAAGCGAGGAAGCTATGACAAACAAGGACAAACCTGACGAAGATGAAGAAGAATTCCGGCTAGGCCGGTTAAGCACTGAGGAAGAATACCTCTACAACCAGTTTGGAGCCCGAATACGGTATCGGCGAAGGTCTCATCGTAAATCTCAGATGGTGGCTCCGCGCTCCGGCCGATCATCGCTTTCACAAAAGGCCCTCAATCTACGTTCATTGGTCGCGACGGATCAATGGCGGCCTGATGGACCACAGGCAATTGTAAAATCCGTCAGAACGACGAAGAGCAAAAAAGGAGTCCGGAACATGGTGCGTTATGTTTCTAGGCGGGAAAAGGAAGATGGGCGGGAAGGGGGCTTCGAGCCTGTTCAGTTGCACGATGAATACGGGACGCCATTTGCAAGCACCGACCCCCTGCAGCATTTGCAATCATGGGATTTGCTGGAAGATGAACAGAACCTGTCGAAAGCCGAGAGAGACAGACGAAAAGGATTAACGCCGAGACCTCTGAAAGAGCGCCGGGATAAAGAGAAGTTGTGCAACATTCAAGGCTGGCACTTTGTCCTGTCCATTCGTTCTGACGGAGACTCGGAAAAAGAGGTGCAAGCTTTGACACGGGCTGCTCGTGCTACCGTTGATGTGGTTTTTACTCAGAAAGGGCACCGCGTTATCTGGGGCATTCATACCGATCAGCCGTCGCATCCGCATGCCCATCTCATTGTTGAAGCGAAGTCGCAATTTGGTCCGCGTATTCAGTGCGACAGGGCAGGGGATTATCTGCACTCAATCAGGACAACGTTTGCCCGGCATTTGCGTCTGGCAGGCTTGTCTTATCAGGCGACGCGACGCGAAGATCGCCGATCTGTAAGAAAAGCCATATTGTGCGGTGACGAGAGGCTAAGAAACAACATTCCCCTAGCCGATTATAAACGACCCAAACATCACCTCAGGGATCGATGCCCAAACTGGTATGCGGAATATAGCTCAACTCTGGCCCAGAACGCTCATCATGCCGGGGAGATCGATCACAAAGAGGCTGTACGCCAGCCTTCAATGTTAAAGTGGAACTTTTGGCGTATCCGGAGAGAAGAGCGGGAATGTCCGGGCGAATATCAAGAGCTCTATCGGACCCTTGGCAAAGTCTATGAAAACCATATGGATGCCCTGAAGTCATGGGTAGCACTAGCAGGGGAAGGGGCAGTTCAACAGGAAGATAAGCTGATCACGCCCAACCGCAGCTTCGCTCTCTGGTATCTGACCAAAAGGCCAGAGACGTTCGGGAAGCTGAGGCCCGGATGGGCGTCAGGGGAAGATTATGAGCACTGCCTCAACGTCGCTCGTGAGACACCAATCAAACCAAGAACTGTGCTTGGGAATGGCCTTCAGTCCGGTCCTATCACAGATGACAGGGGACAGCAGATATGCCGTGACCGAATTCAGTTGACCGCCAGTCTCAGGCGACTAGCACTGCAGACTCATCATGACCTGCAAAACCCTATAAGGGCCAAACAAATACAGGACAATCTTATTTCTGATCTTGCGGCGTACAGGTCTGGTTTCTCACTGGAGCCCGAGGTTGCAATCAATCCCGGGATTTTACGCAAGAAGTTCTCCGGTGATGGTGGAACCTCGATAGCGGGTGGTGAAGCCCGACAGGCACAGCTGTCACCAACCCGGCCTTCGCCGCGCGCGCAGAAAAAGAAAGTCAGGGGTCGGCAACCTGGGAAACGGCGCCCCGGGCCGGAACGTTAATACTGCGCGGGTCTGATCAGCCATAGAAATCAGGTCGTGCGCCCTGAAATCTAGCGAGCAGTTTAAGTTCTCCCTGGATTCGATCCGCTTGAAAAACGGCTCGCTCAGGGGGGTGGACGCTCCCCGCGAATGAAGCGGATAGGCCGAGGCGTCTCAGCTTCCCGAAAGGTCACGCCCTCCGGCCATCCGGTGGTGGCACCGGGTGTTGCAGGCAAGTTCCAGACCGCGACCTTGCTCGGCTCGGACATACTGACCCTTTCAACGGTTGTGCTGTCATTGGCTGCTGAGGACGCTCCCGGAGTTCCTGAGTGTCTGGATGAGTCGTTCGTCAAGTTTTTGTTCCTTGTTCTGTGCTTTTATGAGTATCACGATTTCATACTCTATAGAGTTATGGGTTTCGTTGAGATCGTCTTTCGAATCCATTCTGCCAAATTGTCAGTAGACTACTGAACCTACCAAGCTATGGCCCAGATTCCAGGCCATGTGCCGACAGTTCCTTACTTCGTAAATTATGCTCAGGCACTACGTGCGCCATCTCTGGAGCTCTTCGGTGAGCGTCTGGCGCATTGGCGGGAAATTCCTCTCTGTTCCACATCGATAAAAACCGCTAACTCAGGTGTTTGGCCGCAGCGCCGGCGTGAAACGGATAGGCTGGTGATCCTCGACGTCCCGAAAGGTCACGCCCTCCGGCAGCTTGATGATTTCGCCGGGCATAATTGGCGAGCCCGAGACCGCGACCCTGTTCGGGTGCAGCAAAAAAACGTGCTTCTCAATTGTAGAGCAGTTAGCCGCCGACTTCGTGGCAGGGTTTGTTTCCGGTTTTTGTTTGTTCAAGATCAAGCTCCTTCATGTCCAGAATCTGTTCGAAAAAATCTTATCGGACATAGGTTAAAGACTTTGTAAGTGTGTTTCCTGATGGTGGTTGGTCATTCGTATAAGTGTTCCGCCCCATTCTAGGTTTTTAATTCCGGAGAAGCCCGGTTTGGGCCCTAAAAGCCGTGTTTGATATTCTACCACAATCGCATGCGATCTTCATCACACATGATCATGTATCCCAACAGGCCAAGGGGAGAGCTGATACGCAGGCGAGTGAGGGTTTCTGATCGATTGACAATAATCTGGCGAGTCTGATCTACAGGTTGCTTCAGAATGCTTTCCCATTCATCCACGTACGTTGGGTTGATTGGATAGGCTTTCCAGGCCACCACAATGGCTCGGGCAAGCTCCAATAGTTCTGGGTCATGTTTGAGCTGGTGCGCCACCAGACGATGGTACGCCAGCTTGAAACGGTCATTGATGATTTCCCGGTTGACCATAATCGGTACCGCACTCACTGACTATTTTTAAGCAAGATAACGATCTCTCAGGGATTCCAATAGAATAATGATATTCGTGAGCTGATCTTCAATTCTTGCTTCCAAATCCGATTCCGGATTTGTCCCATATGCGACCATGAGGTCTTGTACATTGCTGTTTGTACGATTCAGCTCAACGACAATTTCTTGTTGTTGACGAAAAGAACCTGTTCCAGGATTGCGTGAGTCATAGCAAAGCAATCTGTCACGTATATAAGCACTCCGAAAATCATACTGGGCGTCTTTTTGTTGTTTTAAAATCGTTTCACATTCCTGGTCATTGACTCGGAAATTGATGACGGTTTCGCGTGTTGTCATTTTATTTTATCCTATTCCTAATATTTTAAACTCCTGATACTCCGACCGTCTCGCAGGTGAGTTTGACAATCACTTCCTTGCGGAAGCTTGCGTGAGGGTGCGGCAGGTTGTCTGCAATACATCACTCAAGGCGTTCATTGTTTGTCGGAGATTGTCTGAATTTGTTCTGGCTGGAAGTTCAGTGCTTACCGGCTGCTACCCCAGTCTTTCTGCTGCGTTTCTGACCTGGCTCGGGTTTCCATATTCAGGCAGTGCAATATCTGGTAAAGCGCAGGGAGTTCCTGAGTCTGACGTATTGGATTTAAGGCCACCACTCAACATCCATTCGAAAAGATGGTAAACGAAATACCGTACGAGTCGGGGACGTGGATTGAGAAAACGTGGTCCACCGCCCCTGCTTCTTAGGGTAGTCATGGACTCTACAGGTATGCCGGTAATCCGGGCGGCCTCTTTGGTATCTACACAACGGATCAGAAAGTCAGTTTCAATTGAAAGAAAACTTTCGAAGGACTTGTTCTGTTGTTGAATTGTTTTCGGTTGCATTGGCTCGCTCCTCTTTTTCGTTTGACGAGCTCTCTAGATACAGCCTGAATTGCTTTTGGTGCCAACAGTGAAAGGGGAATTAAAATTTCCTAATTTTCCATATTGACAGGCAAGACACTGTTTGAGCCGGAAACTTATTATTTATGCCATGTCCCGTCATCAGAATTGGCAACCGTTTTGACTGTCGTTTTTATGTTGTGAAGAGCTAATTCGTTCACAATTTGATTGTGAATCCAATGGCGCCGCATTTTAGGGGTGATTTCTCCGATCGCTATAAGGTCTTTGTAAACTTCCGGAATTATTGCGTTGAGAGGCTTGTTTCCATTGGTCCTTTTGCGTTTCGAAGTATCCAGATTGACATCCTCGAAGTTTGAACAAGCAGAAACACCGTAGCTTTTGCGTATTTGCTTGAGCCCCTCTAGCGCTGTAAGACATCGCCTTAGGTGTTTGTTTTCAACTTCTGCTCTTTCTAATTTCCATTTTAGAATTTCGGTTTCGGAATTAAATCTGTTGGAGATTTCGGTAGCGTTTTGGCGGTCACTAGCGATGTAATATTTACATTCCGTTTTGTCGTAACGTGCCTCGATTTTTTTTGCCACTTCAGAATCCGTTAAATGGAGAAACACTCGTTTCTGATAGGGAATGGTTTCTTTTCCATTCAGGTCATTGATAAAGCGTTCAAGATCAAATTGACCTTGTTGGCGTTGCCGCGAAGTTAGAGGGCTTCCGAACTTTTTGGTGATTTCAATGCGCTTGAGATGATTATGTGAAACCTGCCAACAAAAAGGGTCGGATGTCTGCTTTGAGCCATAGGCCCACTCAGCTTTGTTGGCGAGGATTTCCCGATCTCGCGGGGAAATAAATATTAAATAACAGTTTGAATTATCGGTTTTGGTTGTCATGTTCTGATTGCCTGCATTGTGATTGATCCGTCAAGCAATCATGGCACCGCCGCAGAACTGGACCCAAACAATTTTGCAAAAACAGCTCTTAGGAGAAAACTTGTGTCACGAATTCTGACATATCCCTGTTTTTTATTCAGATTTTCGTTCGATTAGCGATGAACCCGCCCACCAGTTCCGAAGCTTCGCGAATCGGGTCGTCATACAGATGAGCATAGCGAGCCGTACTTTGTGGGCTGTTGTGACCAAGAAGCGCCCCGATCATTGGCAACGAAACTCCGGATGATGCGGCGACACTGGCAAAGCTGTGGCGAAGATCGTGGATACGCACATCACGGAGGTCCGCTTGCTCTCTCAATCGCTTCCAGGGCTTTTGCAGATTGACAAGGTGCGTTCCTTCGTCCCGGCCTCCGATGACGTAAGGATTGTCCTTTTGCCTCGGCAAGTCCTGAAGAATCTGAACAACGTTTGAATTCAATGCTATGGCTTTCTCGCCCTTGTGGTCCGTTTTGTGGTGCTGGAGCAGTATCCGGCGGCGGTCGATGTCGACATCTGACCATTTCAGGTGAAGAATTTCGCTAAGCCGACATCCCGTAAGTGCAAGAAGGCGAATAGCGGCAGCGGGGTAGGTGCCGACAACACCCAGGTGCTCAAGTTGGTCAAGGGTATCGAATAACCGTTTGAACTCTTCCGGTGAGAGATAGCGCTGGCGTTTGTTCTCTCTGAACGGTTTGATTGATGAAGCAGGGTTGCTGTTTGGGCCAATCAATCCCCACTGTTCAGCTTTGCCAAACATCGCCTTCAGGAGTCCCAGGGCCCGGTTGGCATTGTATTTGACTTCCTGAAGTCGTTGATGGAACTTGGCGATGTCCTGCGATGTTATCTCCCGAATTCGGTAGGCACCGAATACTGGCAGAACATAACGATCCAACAGCCAACGATGGGCTTTGATGGTGCTTTCTTTGCAACGCCCTTGGCAATGCTCTCTCATATAACGTTCACTGAGAGCGCGGACCGTATCAACAGACCTGTCATCGGTTCTTGATTGTGCGGGATCGCCCCCAAGCGCCACATCTCCTCGCAATTTACCTGCCTCTTTCCGGGCTTGATCCAGAGTCAGCACACCAACCCGGCCAATGGAGACCCGCTTGCTGCGGCCAAACCGATTGCGATACTGAACGACATAGGTCTTAACGCCACTGGGTTTGACGCGGACACCAAAACCGGCCAGACTTTCGTCCCAGACGAACATGTCTTTCGTATCTGCCGTCAGTTCACTGACAACTTTCTTCGTAAGCTTCAATAGTCCGACCTTCACTAGGTAAGCATAAGGTAAGCAGCTGAGCGCAATACCCTCACGCTTATGACATTTTGAGTCAAGGTCAGAAAAGTAATAACTTATTGAAATAAAATGCTAAACTAGCTATAACAAATACAGACATGTTCCCGCAAGGAAGTGATTGTCAAACTCATAACCTGAAGGTCGTAGGTTCAAATCCTACCCCCGCAACCAAAGATATCAACGGCTTAGAGAGAAATCTCTAAGCCGTTTTTGCTTGCGTGGAAGCAATGTGGAAGCGGACGGGGGAGAGGTACAGCGTTTAACGTGAAATATAGAGTTTAATACGCCTCATAATTAGGTTATCACCATCCGACTTCTACTATAAATAGATTTGTCTTGGAGTGATATGTCCATATCGGCGTTTTTTCTACCTTATATTGAGATAATTTCTTCTGTATCCTATGCGGTCCATCAAAACTTCGAAGCTGTAAATCCCGTAGAAATTTTTCTCCCATATAGTTACATGGGGGTGAGGTTTGGCAATATTGGGATTGTCGTTGGCCTCACATTTCTTGTGGCGATTGCTGTTACTACGTATGCCGTGAAAACTTTAATTGGATACCGGGGAGCAACGTTTGTAGCATTTATGTGGTTGGTTCCTGGGTTCTCTTATGTTGTTGTACCCTCACTTAGGCATAGCTTTGATTTCTCCCCTTATGAGCTGACTTTGGGACAAGGGGTTGAACTTGTATCATTAGGAACTTTGCCAGCTACCTATTTTGCAATAGCAATTGTTATGGCTATTGGTTGGGGGGGGATATGTATTTTTGGTGGCAAAAAAAGGATGCCAGAAATGGTTGATCATTTTTGGTATGCGAGTGGGGTCCTTTTTGTGGCAACTTTTTTAGTAACGACGCAGGATTTGGGAATCTTGAAACAGGATGTCAAAAACATTGAGGCTAGGCGTCAATACCTCGCCAAAACCTTATTAGAGCAAATACAGAACCTCAAAATATTGTGCAGAAACGACCCTGAGGCAAATGAGGATTTCGATGTTCTGTGTGAAAAAACTGACGGATATATATATTTCTTGCGGGAACAATTAAAACCCGAACCATCATTCGTAGCCACGTCAAATGCCCTCAACTATCGAGGCTTAAATTTGCAAGCCCTACAGAAATTAAATCGAAAGTATTGTCCAAAATATCGAGATATGTGTCCCAATCCAGGCAATAACTGGTGGTTTGCGGTTCATGCTGGCGTTAAGGGGCATGATTATATCAAAGATGAACCTATACTAATATTGCCAAAACGAATTATGGGGGCAATAGAAAAGAAATCGAAAGTTCTTGAGGAAAAATATGCCCTCTTAAGAACTAATACAAAAATCTCCAATTGGAGGTGGTTCTCATTACTAATTGTCGGTGCAATAGCTGGAATGAAAATTAGACTAGTTAGTCGCAAGCTGTTTTCAACGAAATTACGCAAAATAGACCTGCCTTTTTGAAAATGAAGTTATAAAAATGGGCCCAAGATTTCACGCTTCGATATTTGAACTCCCGATAGAATTTAGGTTGGAAAAATGGCTAAAAATCTAGCCCCGAAATTCACAACTAAAATAATTGATACATTATCGAAGAGAGCGGCAAACTGGTGTTCTAATCCCGAATGTCGAGTCCTAACTGCAGGACCCAGTGAAATACCGGAGAAATCGGTAAATATTGGAGAAGCAGCACATATTTATGGAGCAAAAGCCGGGGCAGCCAGATATCAAGTTGATATGAGTGATACTGCCCGCTCAGAAATTACTAATGCTATTTGGTTGTGTAGAAACTGCCATAAACTAGTGGACAATGACCCAGTTCGATTTCCCGCGGAACTTCTATTTAATTGGCGGAATGTCCATGAGAATTATGTGATCCAACAAATTGGAACACATAATGATCATCTTCGAGCCCAAATATCAGAAAAAGAAATTGCGGATTTTTCGATGGAAAGTCCACTCGCACGACAAATAATTCATGATCGCCCAGATTTTTGGGAATATAGCCTGACAAGTGAGTTGTTGAGGGATTATCTTAAAAATTCACTTCGGACATGGAATGATCTTCAGCGTGGTCTTTATGTGAAGGACTTTTCGGTAGTCGGCGAGCACGAGTTTGGGAGCTGGCTGCGTCTCAAACTGAGAGAGCTGTCCGATTTGTTAGCGGTATTAGGGCCACTTTATACTAGGGAGTTGACGATTGCTTGGGGTGAAGTAAGTGTGCCTGGGAATCCGATAGAGATCAGACATATATGCAAATTGATACAGGATGCTGCAGAACGCCTCGTGAGGTATGAAGAAGATGTCAAGTTTGTGCATGCTCCCGAAGAATTTGACGGAGTGATAGATATGATGGCTGGTTGAATCGCCCCTAGATTTCTAGACGCCTTGCTGGTTAATTTTAGAAGCAAGGAGAATGATATGTCTGGACGAATACGCTACACGGAAGAATTCAAGAAAGATGCTGTTTATCAGGTGACAGATCGG
>Ga0316204_10002541_pt1 | contig 40683 bp, 40 predicted proteins | sample 6monrhotite_MG_2_FD_205661 | JGI IMG/M metagenome (GOLD analysis project Ga0316204, IMG submission 205661) | Microbial mat bacterial communities from mineral coupon in-situ incubated in ocean water Damariscotta River, Maine, United States -... | ecosystem: Environmental > Aquatic > Marine >...
GTTCCAGTAGCCGACAATTCATTTCGGCTGCTGCCTTACGGGTGAAGGTAATCGCCAATATTGATGCGGGATTATTCCCCAGCAGTAATAAATAGATTAAACGACTGACCAGTAGATAGGTTTTACCGCTGCCAGCTGAGGCCTGTACGGTTAGATATGGTAACTGTCCGACATTGGCTGGATTAGCGGCCATTAGACATGGCTCCCTGTATAGAGTGTGATAGTCGCCACATTTTTGCCATATTTCAGCACGATGTTTCGATATTGTCTTGCCAAGTTCGAGTTAATTGCTAGGCTTAACAGGCTTAGCAAAAATGTGCTTGCGAGCGTTTGGACAAAGCACATGGATAAGTGATAATAGGCTGGATGGCCTACAGGGAACGACCAGGGATTAGAAGCAGCAGCAGGAAGCTGATCGATGGCGGCAACTGTCGATACAAATGAATCTGCACGGTACATACCAACGGGCAGGATTGCCTGCAAGGGACTATGATAAGCGGCCAGGATGGGCCGCTTTTTTTTTCGTATTAAATTCATCATTCGTGTTTATTCTCCCAAACTTCGCGACGACAAATCCGATTCATATCACAGTAGCCACAGGCAGTGCTGTCACCCCAGGCGGGCAGGCCTTTGCCTTCCGCCATATCAGTCACTATCGTGTCCAGTCGTTGTTGAATGTCGAGCGCCAGGGTTTGCAATGATTCACCACTGAGGGCGGAATTTTTTTTGCTGACAGGGTCTAGCGCCAAATAACTTACCTGAGTAATCGAACCTGTGTCTTTGGCGAGTAAGGTATAAAAAGGTAACTGGATTTTTTCACCGGATTCGACGTCATCAATTTTTGGTACGGCACCGGTTTTATAGTCTACCACAGCAAAGTCATTATCGTTCTTCTCCAGACGATCCACCTGACCTTTTAAGATGATGCCGTTAGGCGTGGTAGATTCGAAACTGATTTCCGTTTTACTGACTTGCCAGTGTAGGGCGCGTGAAATTTCCCAATCAATGTAGGCCGGGATCTGGCTTTGCCATTTTTGCAACCAGCCTTGATGGCTAAAATGGTCCTGAAGATTTTTCGCAAACACCGCGACTGAAATTTCATTCAGCAAGTCAATGGCGGCCTGACGATTGTTGTTATCAAAAGCCTGTTTGAAAGGACCCGGCAGGTCACTGCGATCTGTGTGCAGAGCGTCCAGACATTGATGAATACGTGAGCCGTAATCTGCTTTTGAAAGTGCCAGGCGAACATCTTCTGAAGCGGAAAGCTTCAGACTACGCGCGGCAAAATATTGATAAGGACACTCGAGTAATATTTGATAGTCACTGGCAGAAAATTTTTGTGGTAGTTTATTTACCGGTAACAGGGCGGCGGCAGCTTGAGGTATGGGTGGTAAAGGACTCTCCTGGCCATGACGGATCTGCGTTTTCGCTGACAGACTTAATTGTTTAAGTGTCTCGTTGTGGAGTCTGTTTCCCCAGGCTATTTCATGAAAGGCCAACAGACGTTCGAGCCAGGGACTAATGGCAATGGGCTCACCGTGGTTTTCATGACAAGCGGTAATCACGATGTGAGGAGCACTCTCTAATAAACGCCGAAAATGATAAAAGCGTTCAGCGATATGTTTTACTTTTGTTGGTAGCCCCAGCTCCTGACGCACACCTTCATTGAAAAATGGTGAGCTGTTACCACTGCCGGGGAAATAACTCTGTTCGGTACCGGCAATAATAAGTGCATCAAACGATTGCCATTGGGTTTGAGCCAGCCCCATAAGCCTAACGGCAGTACCTGTGGCAGCAGGACGAAAGTGACTGCGTTCAAGGTGCCGCCCCAACCAGATGCGAAAACTTGACCAATCCATTTGTAGTGGTGCTTGTTGGGCACTTTGTTGCAGGTGGTCAATTTCCAGTAGTACCTGTTTACCCGCGGCGTCGGTATTTAAAGCTTCAGTGGCACCAAGAATATTCAGACTTTGTTGTAAGGCAGTAAGAAATTCATCTGCTGGATGTTGCCCATGAAGTTTTTGTAGTAAAGGTTGTGCGGCAGTCGATAGCTGATCGAGTAGATTTAATAAATCACTTGCCAGTTCGGATCGCCATGCATCGACGCGTTGGGCGCGATCACGAATATGATCACGATATCGATTGAGATCACGGGCAATATTTTCATTTTGAATAATGTCCTGTTCAAAGCGAAAAATAAGTTTCTTATATTGAATCTGATCCTGATCGCTAAAGATAAACACTGATGTTAGCAAGTCGAGTAATGGCGCATAGGCAAAGTCTTCTTCAATACACTCAAGCCAGCGTTCCAGGGTGGCACTTGCACTCGTGGTGGAAAGCGCCCAACCGGTTGTGTCTTGTAGCATGACATTGGCACGTTCCAGAATGGCGCGTAAGCGGCGTGAGAGACGTCGGTTTTCACAAACCACGGCGATATTGGTTTTACCTTGTAATAGCCATTGCCGGATCTGAATATCGACCGCGCGAGCCTCCTGTTCGGCACTGCTGGCTAACAGCACAGTCAGACGATCTTGTAGTGGACTCAGCTTAAACTTTTTGGCTTGCTGTTTTGCTCGCGCGGCAAGCACCTCACGATGTTCAGCGTATATTTGATCCAGAGTGTCGCTATAAGCAGAAAGCGTTTCTGTTTCTACCGTTGGCGCGGAGACGCTAGCGGCAAGTTGCTTTAAGGGAGTGGAGGGATGTATAGGATTCGCTGACGTATCGATATGTCCCTGTAAACATAAGGTAAGTTTGTTGCCTGGCAAATGCCGTTGCAACCAATGTATTTCACTTTGCGTTGGAGTAATTGTACCGGCTAGATAAATGGCATTAAATTCACCTGGTTCAAGATCCTGCTGTAAAGCCTGGGTGTAGCTAAGAGCTTTATCGACACTTTGGCGCTGTTCCAGTTCTGTGTGCCAGGCAAGCCAAAGTGTGTGAATTAATTCTGCCTCACGACTGAGTCCTGATAATGATTCTTCATTGACCTGATAGTGTTGCTGTAACCACTGGGTGAAATCTTCGAGTTTATCGGGGAGGTGTTGCTGATTTAATGTCAGTTCATCAAACAAACCTAGCAGGTGTTCGGTCAGTACCCAGGGGTTGGATTTGCCAAGAATTAAGGGATGCTGCTGAAGTGCTTCAATCAGAATAAGTTCTCGGGTTGTGTCATCACAGAAATTTTGCTCACTCCCGATATCAGTCTGTGAGGAAAGAAAATCTGTCAGGGTTTCAATGCGTGGCGCGAGCAGCGCGGGGTAGCCAAGTGCCTGTGCTTGATGCAGCAAACTACGCCGCAGGCCGCGGATGGCCAGCGGCTCATTTAACAGGATAACGATGTTACTGAGGTTGGGTAGTTGATCCTCATGTCTCGACAGGATGGTATCAGCCAGGTATGCCAGAGGTTCCTGTGAATAAGGTATCCACAGGAATGGTGTGTGAGGTGATGTGGTGGCCGATGGGGTCATGCGTGCCCGCTGGCCGTTGACCTAGCGTTCCAGATACTGGAGTTTGTCTGGCTTGCCGTCCCATTCCTTGGCATCCGCTGGTGCCTCTTTCATTTCTGTAATGACGGGCCAGTTTGCGGCAAGTTCAGCATTGAGAGCAGTAAAATTTTCCATGCCATCGGGCACATCATCCTCGGCAAAAATGGCGCCGACGGGGCACTCAGGTTCGCAAAGAGTGCAATCGATGCACTCATCGGGGTCAATGACCAGAAAATTTGGACCTTCGTGGAAGCAGTCTACAGGGCAGACTTCGACACAATCGGTGTATTTGCAGAGGATGCAGTTATCGGTTACTACGTAGGTCATTGAATTTTCCCGTTAAATCAAATGTGGCGGCTTTATTGAGCAGGCTTATGATAATCGAATTTGACCAGTTTGAGAATCGTCGCAATATATCCAAATTCTTTTGAATTTATCAGGGACCTACAATGCAGTAAGGCTTGCTTGTTGCTCTCCAATCATCGTAACCACGACCAGCATAAAGCCAGGAATAGTTTTAAACCCAGAGTGGCGTTTTTGCTTTATCGATCGATATTCGACTATTTATTGATGTCTTTTAATAACACATAGAGTAATTCTAATGCTTGTTTGGGACTAAGCTCGTCAGGGTTGATGGTAGCGAGTTTTTCGAGTGCAGGATGCTTAGGTGGTGTAGCAGTCTTCTGAACAGGCTGAGTTTTTGTTTGGACTGGCGCATTCTCTTCCAGTAAGGCAAGTTTTTGCCTGGCAGCTTTGATGACATGTTGAGGAACGCCGGCGAGGGCTGCAACGTGAAGGCCATAACTGCGATCGGCTGGCCCATCTTTGACATGGTGCAAGAAGACAATGTTATCGCCGTGTTCAATGGCATCCAGATGCACGTTGCGACAATTCTCTAGCTGTTCCGCCAGATCGGTCAGTTCAAAATAGTGAGTAGCAAAAAGACAGTAGGCTTTGATCTTACTGCCGAGTTCTTCAGCACAAGCCCATGCCAGCGACATGCCATCATAAGTTCCGGTACCTCGGCCAATCTCGTCCATTAGCACCAGTGAGTTTTCGGTCGCATTGTGCAGAATATTGGCGGTCTCGGTCATTTCAACCATAAAGGTCGAGCGACCACTGGCAAGATCATCGGCAGCACCAATGCGAGTAAAAATACGATCGACCGGGCCGATGTTTGCACTATCAGCAGGGACATAACTACCAATATGCGAGAGTAATACTATCAGTGCTGTCTGACGCATATAGGTAGATTTGCCCCCCATATTAGGGCCCGTGATTAACAGCATACGACCTGTCTTGTGATTTAATTCAATGTCATTCGGCGTGAAGGGCGCTTGCTGAACTTGTTCAATGACCAGGTGACGTCCCTGCGTAATGGAGATGCCAGGCTCGTTACTCAGGTGCGCAGGATTTAAGTTAAGACTATCGGCTCGTTCGGCCAGATTTTGCAGGCTGTCGAGATTTGCCAATGCCGTTGCACTATCGAGCAAAGCGGCCAAATCCTCGTTGAGAATATCCAACAGCTCTTCGTAGAGTGCTTTTTCTCTTGCCAGTGCGCGTTCACTGGCGCTAAGGACTTTATCTTCAATCGCTTTGAGTTCAGGGGTGATATAACGCTCGGCATTTTTCAGTGTCTGGCGTCGTTGGTAGTGTTCCGGCATATTGACGCTTTGAGCTCGGCTTACCTCTATATAATAGCCATGTACTCTATTGAAACTGACTTTGAGCGTATTGATGCCAGTTTCATCTTTAATCGTTTGTTCCAGTTGAGACAGGGCAGCACCAACATTGTCTCGCATGCCTCGAAGCTCATCTAAATCGTCATCGTATCCTTCCTCAATGACGCCACCATCACGAATGATCTGGGGAGGATTTTCGACAAGTGCCTTCTCCAGCCGTTTGGCCAGTAAAGGAAAACTACCCAGCTGATTCGCCAGCGACTTGAGCATTGGCGACACCAGTGGCGTGATTTGCTTTTGTATGTCGGGCAGACGATTCAGTGTCACCCCTAATTGTTTTAGATCGCGAGGACGTGCCGAGCGCAGCGCAATGCGAGACAGAATGCGTTCCACATCCCCCATGCCTCGCAGTAACGCACGCAGATTTTCGTAGGCCTGTTCGTCCAGAAACTCACCAACACATGCCTGACGCTGCATGAGTAAATCTCGATCTTGCAGTGGTCGATGCAGCCAGCGTCGCAGTAGTCGACTTCCCATTGGCGTTGCACACTTGTCCAGCACACCGACGAGGGTATGTTGATCATTTCCTGAGAGGCTGGATTCCAGTTCAAGATTCAGCCGGGTGGTCGCATCGAGAATGACGCTATCACTGAACTGATCTACTTGAAGTGAGCGGATGTGCGGCAGGGAAGTGCGCTGGGTATCCTGTACATAACGGAGTAAAGCGCCAGCTGCGCTGATGGCACAGGGCATTTGTTCACAACCAAAACCGGCCAGATCGCGGGTACCAAATTGCTCACAAAGGCGTTGCTTGGCGCTCGAGGTTTCAAAATGCCAGGCTGGTATGGGTGTCATTGCCGTTTGCTGGGATAGCAGGTGTGAAATATCGTCTGTGTCAGGATGCAATAGCTCGGCGGCTTGTAAACGTGCCAATTCGTGGTGTAGCTGTTCTGGCTGGTTGAATTCCATGACCTGAAAGCGGCCACTGCTCAAATCGAGAATGGCCAGGCCTGTATCAGTATCTTGCCTATAGACACTGACCAGTAGATTGTCACGTTGATCTTGAAGCAGCGCGTCATCGGTAAGGGTACCGGGGGTGATAATACGCACGACCTGTCGCTCGACGGGGCCTTTGGATGTGGCCGGATCACCGATTTGCTCACAAATGGCGATAGACTCTCCCAGCTTGACCAGCTTGGCCAGATAACCTTCGACGGCGTGGTAGGGCACGCCAGCCATGGGGATGGGGGTACCAGCAGATTGCCCCCGGGCCGTCAGAGTAATGCCTAATAAATCAGCAGCGCGTTTGGCATCGTCAAAGAATAACTCGTAAAAATCCCCCATACGGTAGAACAACAGGACATCCGGCTGCTCTGCCTTGATGCGCAGATATTGCTGCATCATAGGGGTGTTTGGCTTGGCTTTTTTTTCCGTCACATGGCTCATAAGTGTGACAGTTTATCGGAATCTAAAGCTCTATGTCAGCTGACCGCTAATGTAGATGTGTCGGCAGTGGTTTATGTTCTTGCCTTGCCGGGAGAAAGCTTGTTTACTAAGAAAAATTTTGAGGACGGGAGAGACCATGTCTCGGGATTATGATGAAAAACGTGATTTTATCCGTGTCAGTGTCGAGTCTGAACTGCACTACAAATCGGATTATGATGATGGGGAACAATTGGGGCAGTTACAGAACCTAAGTGGACGCGGCATGATGTTTATTGCCAGTCATCCCATTTCTAAAGAAAGCATTATCGATATTCGCATTGACCCTGTCAGTAAAATTACCCCGTCATTAAACGCCAAGGTGCGTGTCGTGCGTGTGATGAAACAACGTCATGGCGATGGTTATGAAATTGGTGCTGTGATCCAGCTTGATGAAGATGATGAGCTTCTGGGCGCAGATGATGATCTACTTGATTGAGATGCTGGGCAGAAATCATTAAGCCGTTAATATCTATTTTTATTTAATATCTATTATCATTGTCCCACGACTACCGTCTCATCGATGCTAGTCCCTCTGCTTTCTTTGTCTTTGCAATATATTCAAACATCGCCACGTCATTTTAGCCTAGAATTATCCTATCTATATTATGTTGAGAGAAGTAAGCGAGCATGACAGAAAAAGATCTTATTGCTGCTGCCAGGACCTTAGGTGCAGCGTTAAAGGACACTGATTTATCACTGGCAACAGCTGAGTCCTGCACTGGTGGCTGGGTTGCTAAAGTCATGACGGATATTGAAGGCAGCTCGGCCTGGTTTGATCGTGGTTTTGTTACATATACTAATGAATCCAAACAGGAGATGCTGGGTGTTAGCGCGAAGACATTATCAATACACGGTGCAGTGAGTGAAGCCACTGTAGAAGAAATGGCACAAGGCGCATTGAGACATAGTCATGCAGATCTTAGTCTTGCCATAAGTGGTATTGCGGGGCCCGGTGGAGGTACTGCTGATAAGCCTGTCGGTACAGTATATTTTGCCTGGGCCAGTCGTGATGGATGGATGACGGCTGAGAATAAAATTTTTAAAGGCGACCGAGATATTATCCGTATGCAGGCAGTGTTAACGGCGCTGCAGGGAATACAGGATAAAATTGCCGGATAACCCCACTACACGTCGACTCTTTTTTGCTCTGTGGCCGGATGATGAAGTTCGCCATCAGGTTTCTCAACATATTATGCCGAATTTACAGTCGCTTAATGGACGCAAGGTTTCACAGCCGCAGTGGCATATTACGCTGGCTTTTTTGGGAAATGTCACTGATGAAGTCATGCAATGTGCGATTGAACAGGCTAATCAAATCACGTCAGCACCATTTGAAATTGAATTAGATGTGGTGGGACATTGGTCACGCCCAAAGGTCGTCTGGTTAGGTTGTCATGATAGACCTAAGGAAATGCAATCCTTGGTGACCGCGCTTAATTCAGAATTAAAACAGTGTAGCTATGAACCTGAATATCAGGATTTCAAACCACACATGACCTTAATGCGTAAAGTGACGCGCAAGCCAAAACCTTTCCAGTTTGAGCCAATTCAGTGGCATCTAAAACAATTTGTTCTGGTTGAATCACAGGTTGATAACTCAGGGAGTTCTTATAAAATCATTAACCAGTGGAATCTATGTTAGTGAAATGCCCAACCTGCAAAGGGTTCTATTTCATCCCGGTTCATAACAATTAATTGGTAGGCATTAGGGTTCATGGAATGATCTGATGTGGTGTCTACCGACAATCGTTGTAGTGCATAGCCAATTAAGGCGCGTCGCACATTTAATTCAATCACACCTTCTTCACCGTGATAATCAATCAACAGGCTGATACGTTTTTTTGTGTCTAATTTTGGATGAGGTGTTAACTGCAATGTGACCACATCGACCCAGTCATCATCGTATTCAACGTTAGATTCGGCCACTTCATTCAACAAGTCGGCCTCCACAAATCGTGATAGCACGAAGTCGCGAAAATCATAAGTGTCGTTGTTGTAGGCACGCACATGCCAGCGCAGGCCTGTGTTGACTAGCGAGTGTGGTTCAATAATGCGTTCAGGACTTTTCTCGCTATCGGATAGCGAGTGGTAAACCACTCGGAGTTTTTTCTGATTGCGAATGGCACGAACGATCTGCGCCAGTACAGCTGCATCGGGTAGTCGATTTGGCAAGGGGAGTGAGTCTACGGTGATGCTATAGATTTGTTCCTCGCCATAGGGACCCTGCGCCACGGCCAGATTGGCTGCAATCATAGGTAGCACTACGGCAGGGGACAGGTCGGCATATTGGGCTTTAAAACCCTCTGTCGGGACGAAGCCAAAGACGCCATGTTTGTAAATCAGATTGTCAGGTGCCAGTTGGCCATAGAGTTTCAGATCTTTGGTCGCGGCCGCATCGGAGATATCAAAGGCACGGGCGACGTCACTGCGTGTCACCACTCCGGTATAAAAGGCCATGATTTCAATATATTGCAGTCTTTGCTGGGTGGCCCATTTTATGTCTACCATCGAGGTGCTCCTTGGAATACCTGCTAAGTATACGGATTTACCCGAACACTCTCAATATAAAGTCCTACGTAGTAAAATATACTTATGTGGTAAAAAGTATTGACATCTTAAATTGTATATCCTAAAGTTACTCCCATGTTGCAGCGGTGCTGCTACCCAGGTTTTAACGAATAACCAACAAACTACGGATGTGGGAGGAAACGAAATGGCAAATTCAGCAGAAGATAAGAAAAAGGCGCTTGGTGCAGCACTAGGCCAGATTGAAAAGCAGTTTGGTAAGGGTTCGGTAATGCGCATGGGTGACCAGGGTGCCTTGCGTGATATAGAAGCGATTTCCACTGGCTCTCTGGGCCTGGATGTCGCTTTGGGTATCGGTGGCCTGCCCAAGGGGCGCGTGGTTGAGATCTACGGTCCTGAATCTTCAGGTAAAACCACGCTTACCTTGCAGGTTATTGCCGAAGCGCAAAAAGCTGGTGGCACTTGTGCCTTTGTTGATGCTGAGCATGCCCTTGACCCTCAATATGCAGAGAAGCTGGGTGTCGATGTCGATAATCTGTTGGTCTCACAACCTGACACTGGTGAGCAAGCACTGGAAATTACCGACATGCTGGTGCGTTCCAGTGCGGTTGATGTAGTGGTGGTCGATTCGGTAGCGGCGTTGACACCTAAGGCGGAAATTGAAGGCGATATGGGTGATTCACACATGGGCCTGCAGGCGCGCCTAATGTCGCAAGCACTGCGCAAACTGACGGGTAATATTAAACGTTCGAATACTATGGTGATCTTTATTAACCAGATTCGTATGAAAATCGGCGTTATGTTTGGTAGCCCGGAAACGACAACGGGTGGTAATGCACTTAAATTTTACGCCTCGGTGCGTCTGGACATTCGTCGTATTGGCGCGATCAAGAAAGGCGATGAAATTGTGGGTAACGAGACCCGCGTTAAAATTGTGAAAAACAAAGTGGCACCACCGTTCAAAAAGGCAGAATTCGATATTCTTTATGGTGAAGGTATTTCCCGTGAAGGCGAAATTATCGACATGGGTGTGCAGCTGGATATCGTTGATAAAGCGGGTGCCTGGTATAGCTATAACGGTGATCGCATTGGGCAGGGTAAGGATAATGTGCGCAATTTTCTGAAAGAAAATACCGCCATGGCTGAAGATATTGAAGGCCGGATACGTGCAGAATTATTGCCAAAAAAAGGTGACAACGTCATACCAATTGAAGAAGCAAAGGTAGACGAGCCGGTTGAGGCATAGTTTTGAAGCAACCGACCTCCGATGCTCGTGCCGTCGCCATGCGTATGCTGGCGATGCGCGAGCACAGCGCTTCTGAAATGTCGCGTAAATTGCTGCAAAAGGGCTTTTTTGAGGATGAAGTCGCTAACGTGTTATCAGATTTGATAACAGAAGATTTACTGAGCAACGAACGATTTACTGAATGTTTCGTCAATTCACGACGTACCCGAGGTAGCGGCCCGGTAAAAATTAAAAAAGAGCTGCAGCAGCATAAAATAGAGTCGGATTTGATCGGTTGCTATCTGGATTCTCGTGATCCGGTCTGGACACAGGAGGCGGCCAGAGTACGTCAGAAGAAATTTGGGCCTGGGCTACCGGAAGAATTTAAAGACCGGGTACGGCAGTCCCAGTTTCTGGAGTATCGGGGTTTTTCGCATGAGCATATCCGTGTGGTGATGCGCGATGATGATCTGGTCAGTATCTGAGCCATCGGGTTATCAATATATAACGTGGCTTTGGTTTGATATATAATCCAGCTCCTTGTTCGTTTAGATATTGATTTTATTATGAAAAGCGCAGATATCCGCTCAGCCTTTCTGGACTATTTTGCCCAACATGGACACGAGGTTGTTGCCTCAAGTTCGTTGGTACCGGGCAATGACCCGACCTTGCTGTTCACGAATGCTGGTATGGTCCAGTTTAAAGAGACTTTTCTTGGCCACGAGAAACGCAGCTATCAGCGCGCGACCAGTTCACAGCGTTGTGTACGTGCCGGTGGCAAACATAATGATCTGGAAAACGTTGGTTATACTGCGCGCCATCATACCTTTTTCGAAATGTTGGGTAATTTCAGCTTTGGCGACTATTTCAAACGTGAAGCCATCAATTTCGCCTGGGAGTTTTTAACCAAAACCTTAAAGTTACCCGCCGAACGTCTGTGGGTGACGGTCTATGAAGAGGACAACGAAGCTGCGGAAATCTGGTTGAATGAAATCGGTGTTGATGCTGCGCGTTTGACCCATATTGGTGATAAGCCGGGTAAGAAATACGAGAGTGATAATTTCTGGTCCATGGGTGACACCGGACCTTGTGGTCCCTGTACCGAAATTTTTTATGATCATGGCGCCGACGTTGCCGGTGGCCCACCTGGAACTCCCGAAGAAGATGGTGATCGTTATATCGAGATCTGGAATCTGGTCTTTATGCAATACGATCGCGCTGCCGATGGCACGATGAAACCATTACCGAAACCTTCGGTCGATACCGGCATGGGTCTGGAACGTTTAGCTGCGGTTTTACAAGGCGTCCACAGTAATTATGAAATCGATTTATTTGTTAATCTGATTAATGCGGCTGCAAAAATTACCGGCTGTGATGATCTGGAAAATAAATCATTGCATGTTATTGCTGATCATATACGCTCTTGCAGTTTTCTTATTGTTGATGGCGTACTGCCGTCTAACGAAGGTCGTGGTTATGTGTTGCGACGTATCATTCGTCGTGCTGTTCGGCATGGCCATAAGCTGGGCAAGAGTGAACCCTTCTTCAATCAATTGGTGAATGCTTTAGTCATAGAGATGGGAGACGCTTATCCTGAATTGAAAAAGCAAAAAGTCATGGTGGAAAAAGTTTTGCGTCAGGAAGAGGAACGCTTTGCCGAGACGCTTGATCAGGGCATGGGTATTTTAGAAGATGCAATTTCCCAATTAAAAGACAAAGTAATTAATGGCGAGACCATCTTTAAACTGTATGACACCTATGGCTTTCCATTTGATTTAACCGCCGATATTGCACGTGAACGAAATCTTCAGGTTGATACGGAAGGTTTTGATAAGGCAATGGAAGGACAGCGTGAGCGGGCGCGATCAGTTAAGGGCTTTGCTGCTGATTACCATCAAAGTGTTGAACTGGAAAATGAAACTATTTTTACAGGCTATGAGCACTTAAGCAACCAGGCCAGTGTTTTAGCATTATTAAAGGATGGCCAGGCAACACAACAGTTACAGGCTGGTGAGCAGGGTGTTGTTGTCCTCGATAAGACACCGTTTTATGCGGAGTCTGGTGGCCAGTCGGGTGATCTTGGCTTGCTCGCAGCGAATGATGTTAATTTCACTGTGGCGGATACCCAAAAACAGCCGGGTGGAATTTTTCTGCATTTAGGTACGCTAACGTCTGGTGCATTAAATGTTGGTGATGCTGTCACCGCTGATGTCGATCAAAGTAAACGTCAAGCAACGGCTTACAACCACTCAGCAACCCATTTGTTGCATGCCACATTGCGGCAGGTATTAGGCGATCATGTGGCACAAAAAGGTTCTCTGGTTGAGCCCGAACGCCTGCGTTTTGATTTTTCACATTTTGAGCCTATAAGTCATGAACAAATCAACGCTATTGAAGCGATTGTTAATGAGCAAATACGCGCCAATCACGTAGTCGAAACCAATGTGATGAACTATCAGGCTGCTGTTGATAGTGGGGCTATGGCATTGTTTGGTGAGAAGTATACTGAAAAAGTTCGTGTCCTGCGTATGGGGGATTTTTCTGTTGAGCTTTGTGGTGGTACGCATGTGTCACGCACAGGTGATATTGGTGTATTTAAAATTACAGCAGAAACCGGTATTGCAGCCGGCGTACGTCGTATTGAAGCTGTGAGTGGTCAAAATGCAGTGGAATGGATGGAACAGACCGAATTTGAACTTCAGCATGTTGCATCCTTGTTAAAGACTTCTCAAGAACAGGTATCGACCAAAGTTAGCCAATTGCTGGATCGCCAACGCCAGTTAGAAAAAGAACTGGAACAACTCAAAGGTAAGTTAGCCTCATCACAGGGTAGTGATCTGGCGGGACAGGCCGTGGATGTGAAGGGTACGAAAGTCCTTGCTGCGCATCTTGAAGGAGCGGATCCAAAATCTCTGCGCGATACTCTCGATCAGCTGAAGAATAAATTAGGCACTGCGGCTATTGTCCTGGCCACAGTCAAAGACAACAAAGTGAGTTTGGCGGCAGGTGTCACGGCGGATCGTACCGACAAAGTTAAAGCCGGTGAGCTGGTCAACATGGTAGCCCAGCAAGTTGGTGGCAAGGGAGGCGGGCGCCCGGATATGGCACAGGCAGGCGGCAATGACCCCACCGCGCTCACGACTGCTCTGGCGTCAGTGAATGACTGGGTGCAAGAACGCTTGTAGGTGGTATTTTAGCCACATTCCCCTTTTAAACTGGGCAGAAGTAGTGTTTAATCAGCGCCCTTTATTCATGGCAGAAATTAATGGCATTAATTGTCCAAAAATATGGCGGCACCTCAGTCGGTGATGTAGAACGCATTGAAAACGTTGCAGAAAAAGTGATTTCTGCACGTGATGCAGGACATGATATTGTTGTTGTGGTTTCTGCGATGAGTGGTGAAACGAACCGTTTAATCACTTTAGCCAATCAGATTAGCGAGCGTCCAGACCCGCGTGAAATGGATGTGTTAGTGTCAACGGGTGAGCAGGTAACGATTGCTTTGTTGAGTATGGCACTTAATAAACGTGGCTACCCTGCGCGGTCTTATACAGGCGGGCAGGTTCATATTCGTACGGATAATGCGCATAACAAGGCGCGCATCATGGATATTGATGAAACCAAGGTCCGAAAAGACCTGGATGCTGGTCGTGTTGTGGTTGTGGCTGGTTTTCAAGGCGTTGATGAACAAGGAAATATTACGACCCTTGGACGTGGTGGTTCGGATACCACGGCTGTTGCTCTGGCAGCAGCACTCAAGGCTGATGAATGCCAGATATACACCGATGTGGATGGTGTATATACGACAGACCCCCGAGTTGTTCCGACGGCGCGCCGTCTGGAACGGATTACTTTTGAAGAAATGCTTGAAATGGCCAGTTTAGGCTCGAAGGTATTACAAATTCGCTCTGTGGAATTTGCGGGAAAGTATAACGTGCCGCTACGGGTCTTATCTTCCTTTGAAGATGGTCCGGGAACGTTAATTAGTTACGAGGAACAAACAATGGAACAACCGGTTATCTCTGGCATCGCTTTTAACCGTGATGAAGCAAAACTGACGATACAAGGTGTGCCGGATCAACCCGGTGTGGCATACAATATTCTGGGTCCTGTGAGTGCCGCAAATATCGAAGTTGATATGATTATCCAGAATGTCGGTGCTGACGGTACAACGGATTTTACTTTTACGGTTCATCGTAATGACTTTCAAAAAGCGATTACCATATTAGAGCAAATTTCCAAAGACCTGGGTGCGCGCGAGGTCAATGGTGACGAGTCTATTGTTAAAATTTCCCTCGTTGGCGTTGGCATGCGCTCACATGCAGGCGTCGCCAGTACAATGTTTGAAGCCTTATCTAAAGAGGGAATTAACATCCGCATGATTTCAACATCAGAGATCAAAATTTCGGTCGTTGTTGATGAAAAATATCTGGAATTAGGGGTTCGTGCTCTGCACGGGGCCTTTAATCTTGAGCAGGCATCTGGGAAATAAATGCTTGTAACTCAAGCATTTTTTATTAAAGTTTACTTGTAGCCGGTCGATACCCACAGTGGAGCGTGCGGAGCAATGCATGGATGCTGATCACCTGGTTATTTTTTAAGATTTTTAGGAGATTTATTTATATGTTAATTTTAACGCGACGTGTTGGTGAGACGCTCATGATTGGTGACGAAGTTTCAGTGACAGTGCTTGGTGTAAAAGGTAACCAGGTCCGTATTGGTGTGAACGCTCCAAAAGAAGTTGCTGTGCATCGTGAAGAAATTTTTGAACGCATTAAAAACGAGAAAAATGAAACCCAGCAGAGTTAAATTGTTTATTTTCTGTCTTTAATTTATCCCCCTCTTTACCTTGGGCATTTGCCCTAGTATCCTTCACGTCCTTGGAAGTGGCGGTAAGTTATTTCCATTAGGAGAGCTGGCCGAGCGGCTGAAGGCGCGCCCCTGCTAAGGGCGTATAGGGTTAAACCTATCGAGGGTTCGAATCCCTCGCTCTCCGCCATAATAATAAAAAGCCCCGCTTGTCGGGGCTTTTTTATTTTTTCGAGAAGTTTGGATTTGAATCTCAAATTATAAATAGATGGTTTGCGCCTGGAATCCCTTTGGGCTTCATCAGGTTTCTCATAGAACGCTTTCAGCGTTCATTATGAGTACCCTACACCTTCGGTGTCAGGGCAACGCTTCGCTACGACATACCTGGAATCCCTTTGGGCTTCATCAGGTTTCTCATAGAACGCTTTCAGCGTTCATTATGAGTACCCTACACCTTCGGTGTCAGGGCAACGCTTCGCTACGACACACCTAGAATCCCTTTGGGCTTCATCAGGTGTACCTACGCTTCGCTACGGCAAATTTGAGAATTAGTGATTATTAATACTGGTTTTCAATTATGAAATTCCCTACAATACGCGTCCTATCGCGCCTGTAGCTCAGCTGGATAGAGTACCTGGCTACGAACCAGGCGGTCGGGCGTTCGAATCGCTCCAGGCGCACCATATATGAAAAAGGCTCCTCATTGAGGGGCCTTTTTTATTGAGTTATAGATGTTGGTCAATTCAAACGCCAGGAATCACTGGGATCTGGAGAAAGATGGGTAATATGGGTTATATGGTTTTCCAGGTAGTCACTGGCATCTTCTTTATTAAGGTATGGCCCTCTAATACCCTCACGTGTGTGTATGTACCAACCTTGATTCATGACGTGAAAATACCGTTGGTGGTTGAGTCGAAATTCTTCTCCGGCACGGCTGGGGATATTTTTATTTAGATCCAGAAAATCCATTACTGAGTTCCACGTTTAAGTTAAGTGGACTCAGTATGGGGAAGCATATTGGGATTAGATATCAGAAAATGAGGGTATTTGTTGTAGGAAAAGTCCTACAGTTTTTTAGCAGGTCGTAGTTAATCATCCTCTTCGGGTTCTTCTCCATAATCAATAGTAAGCTCTTCGCCAGGTTCGATTTCTCTAATAGCATAGAGGTCGAAACCTTCAAATTCGCAGGTTGGGTTAGTGCTGTGGTTTAAATAGCGCAGAATATTTTTACCGTCACGTCCGACCCAGCGACCGTCTTCCATTTCTGCCCAAAGAACATGAGAGTCATTGTCATCTTCATCATTAATATGTGGGCCATCATATTCGCCCATGTATTCACCTTTTTCGATCTCAGTTTTGGCGAAAAGGCCAAGGCCGTGAATATTTGAGTCTTCAACATAAAAGTACTCTTCGAGTTCAAAATCCAGTTCTGACATAACTTACTCTCTGCTTGTTCAATGATATATTGGTGCCCCGGAGACGATTCGAACGTCCGACCTATCACTTAGGAGGGGATTGCTCTATCCAGCTGAGCTACCGGGGCTGGCGTCTCCACTGAAGGTGATTTTAACACTAAATTAATTTTAGGATAGATGGTGTTTTAGTCGGATAGTGCACTTTTTCGGTTTTCTCGATCGAATCTCATGACCCAGCGTTGTAAGTTTCGTCGTTCAGCGGCAGATAATTCAATAAACTCTATACCAAGGCGGCACATTTTCGCTGATTGTTTTGTGCCTTTAATCGCCCGAACGGTGGCATCTGCTATTTTGATATTCTCTTTGTCCATGTGCAACGTACATTGTGTCAGGGATGCGTCCTGGATGCATTCAGGCGTTGTTGTAATATCAATCTCGATACTGACGCCACTTAATGATAAATCCGTTAGACGTCCTTTGAGGATACCTTGGTTATTTGGAAGTTGTGCGGAGAAACCAGCTTGAAATTGGTAACCAATATTGGCGCGAAAGGCTCCACGCCGTTGCTGGTAATTTACCTGCGAGGGGAGTTGGAGCTGATAACTACGGAAAGATACTTCATCCTCTAAAATGTCTTCGATGAGGCTATCAAAATTTAACAATAGCCCTTTTAACTTTATTTGAAATTTTAGCCAGTCTCCCGTTTTTACCTGCAAGGGGAGTTGGCTCTCAGCAGGGGTATCAATTAAAAAATTATTTTCATCGTTATTGATTGCCAGGAGGGCGGTATTGTAAATTATTTGTTCATGCGGCCGCTGAATAGAAACAATAGAATGTGAGTTACAAGCTCTTTGTAGCAGACTAACAATATGGTAATGATTCGTAATGAGCTCGGCATCGGATACAGCCATGGGAAGTAATCCAATCAACTATTATGTGCGTTATCATATAGAGATAACTTCAAAGACGATAGTCTTGTTAGACAACACCAACGCTGCGCGTATATTTTGGTTGAGAGGTGGCACCATCAGCATCATAGATGTCAGGACTACTTGATTGCTCAAACAGAATTTTGAGTGCACGTTGCACATGCTGATGTTGTTTCTCTAATAATATCCCGTTCAATTGATTTTGATTGGCAGATTCTTTTAGTAGAGCCATTAGGCTTTCCCATGATTTAATGAGCGGCCTGAAATTAGTATTTGTCTGATTGGATAATAAAAAGCTCGGCATTGATTCATTATCTGTATCTAGTCCTTCAGAATTCATGATGTTTTGACGTTGCATTTCAATGAGGTCGAGAGACTGGCTAGTGAGAAATTTTTGTTCTACCAGTTGTTCAAGTGCAGTTTGATCTTCTGACAATAAGGCCTGCTGTTCTTTTTCCAGTATTCGGCATAATTGCTCCACCTGTTCTATGGCAGAATCAATGAGTGAAGTGAGAGCATTAAGTGTTTGTGTCGTTAACATGACAATACTTAGAAGTTTTCTTCAAAATTCATCATTTTATCGGCGATATTTTCAGGATTGATATCGTAATTGCCGTTAGCAATCGCCGTCTGCACCTCACTGACTTTTCGCATATCAACATCAGGTTGGGAGGTAAGTTGCTGTTCCAGCGCTTTTAATTTTGCAGCCGTGCTCGTCAGGCTCACTTTATCTGACGATGAGGCACCACTTGAGTCTTGAGAGCTATCGCTTGTACGCGTTGAGTCTCCCTTAATACTCTGAACCTGCCGATCGCCTGATTGTGTGGTGCTGCGGCCTAAGCTGGTGATATCATTTGCCATTACTTATTTACTCCCGTACTACTTCATGTCCAGTTAGCGTCTTAAATTGACAATTCTTTAACTATTTAGTGTATTTTTTCAGCGTGTTATAGCCGTATTCTGACGATACCCGGTGCAATAACTTCGGCCTGTACAACACGTTTACTCCGTTGATTTTTTACCCGAATCGCTTCACCTCGATATCCATCAGCAAGGGCATTGCCTTTAACGCGCACCGTCAATCCCTGAACTTCAGCCAAGATGGTAATGATGTCACCACGACGGACCATTTGTCGCGGCTTAAGATTATTAGGGGATAAGGGCGTCCCTCTTTGGATAGGGCGTTTCAGTTGCATGCCAATGACATCACTAGAAACTTTGAAATGGCCATAATTTAGCTGACTCAGATCCTTCTTTGTTATTTCAATATCGGCATAGCCAATGACTGTACCCCGGGGTAGGGACTGTTTGGCGACAACAACATTGTCAAATCGATTTACATGCACTGGTACATAAATTTTCCAGCCTGGTGTATCACTACATTTGACCCCTACGGTTGATTTACCAACCTTTTTTGCACCTCTGGGTAAAAAAACATTTAAAGGCGAGGAGCAAGTTGATAATCGCAAACGTTTATCCAGGTGGCCAATTTTAATCTCGTTGGCAGAAAGTGTTTTTAGGGCAAAATCCTTAACCGCCTGGCTGATCTGCACTCTTGCCTCGGAGGCACTAGCACCCGCGGGTCCGGCGAACAGGAGCAATATTGCCAGTAGTGCGGCAGTAATATGTTCTTTTGTTGTTTGTGTGATAATTGTTTTCATTTATTCACAGTAATCGTTTCGCAAATCATGTGTATTGTTTATCGGTCATATTTTTGACGACTTTAGCTGTTTTATAAAAAAGTAATATAAATCATTGAAACTAAATGCGTTAAAAATATGGCGCAGTGTAGATTGTTCATAATATTGTAATAATTTCCAGCTCCAGGAGCATATTACCAAGAAGCAACAAGAACAAAGCAATCACCATGCCAATTACTCATGCTTAAATTTATTTCATGAATGGCCGATAAGGCATTGTGCTTACCAATAAATTTTACCTGGAGTTGTTATGGCGAGTGTTTTAGATAATGTAGATCAGCGCACCCGGCTGGCTGGCGAAAATAGGTTGGAGTTACTGTTGTTCAATCTGGGTGGCAGACAACATTTTGGTATTAATGTTTTTAAGGTCCAGGAAGTTATTAGTTGTCCCAGTCTGACAACCATTCCACATGCGCATCATATCATGAAAGGCCTGGCACACTTGCGTGGTAAGACTATACCTGTTTTGGATCTGGCTCTGGCGATAGGCAAGCCGGCATTGCAAAATATCAAAGACAGTTACGTTATTATTTCTGAATACAACCGCTCTACCCAGGGTTTTCTGGTCAACGGTGTCGATAAAATTGTGAACATCAACTGGGATGAAGTAAAGCCACCCCCCAAAGGTCTTGGTACTGATAACTTCATGACTGCCGTTACTCGTGTTGATGATGAACTTATCGAGATTATTGACGTTGAAAAGATTCTGGCTGATATGTTGGGTGTTGTTACCGAATTAAAAGAAGGTAGAGGTGAGCTTAATAGCCAGAAAACTTTACGCATCCTGGTGGCTGATGACTCTAGTGTGGCGCGTAAGCAGATAAAGAGGACGCTGGATCAAATGGGTGTAGAGGTGACACTGGCCAATAATGGCAAAGAAGCCCATGATATATTATTAGATGCGGTAAAGGAGGGGCAGGTGGTCTCGGAGATGTTTGATATCTTAATTTCAGATGTTGAGATGCCTGTTATGGATGGCTACACTCTGACGAAATTAATCCGTGATGATGAACGGCTCAAAGCTATACCGATTATCCTGCATACTTCACTTAGCGGAAGTTTCAATGATTCTATGGTAAAAAAAGTCGGGGCGGATCGTTTTGTGCCTAAATTTCGTGCCGAAGAGTTCGCTGACGAAGTAACGGCCCTTGCTAAAGACAAGGGCTTGATTTGATTTATAAATATTCAGAGTGTTAGCTTTTGCTGCCGTGTTGATGCACTTGGCGATGTTTTTAGTGAATTCGAGAAAAGATAAAATAACGTGTCCACCGATCAAGTAATTTCAAAAGAACAGTATGATACCTTTCGTGACTTTCTTGAAAAGTCATGCGGTATTTTATTAGGCGATAATAAACATTATTTGGTGACCAGTCGGTTAAATCGACTGACTAAAGAATTTTCGTTTAATTCTCTGGGCGAGCTGCTGGACTCACTTAAAAAGAATAGCGACAAAACGCTTCGTGAGAGGGTCATTGATGCCATGACCACTAACGAAACCAGCTGGTTTCGAGATACATACCCATTTGAGATTCTCAAGGAACAATTGTTCCCGGAGCTGGCTAAAAGCAAGCCTAACCCACTGCGAATTTGGTCAGGTGCCGCATCGTCGGGTCAAGAATCGTACTCCATTATCATGACTTTTGATGAATATAAAAGTAAAAACCCTGGTCAACTACCAGGACGCCTGGAAATTATCGGTACTGATATATCACCATCAGTATTACAGGTCGCGAAAGATGGAAAATATGATGACTTAAGCATTATGCGCGGTCTTTCTGAAGAGCGTCGTAAAAAATACTTCAGCCCGATTGAAAATGGATGGCAGGTAAACGCTAACTTAAAGACGATGGTGCGTTTTTCTGAAATGAATTTACAGCAAAGTTATAATTTATTGGGTAAGTTCGATATCATTTTTGTTCGCAATGTACTGATCTATTTTTCCTCTGAACTTAAAACGGACATTCTTGAGCGTATGGCGGCCTGTCTTAATCCGGGAGGTATACTTATTCTTGGGGGATCAGAGTCGCCGACGGGCTACACCAAGGCCTTTGAAATGGTGCGCTACCCACAGGGTGTTGTTTATCGCCTCAAAGAGGGCTGGAAACCTTAGTCCAAAAATCCGTCTCGCTCGTTTATCGTAACGTTCCTCACCATACCTTGCCGCTCAGGCGGCAAATTGCCGCAATTCACCTCTTTATCTCGCCACAAACTTCCGTAACTTATTGTAATTAAAGAATAATAAAAACTGGCACGACAGTTGCAATTTCCTCAGCAAGACAGTTGAAGGAAAATTGATATGCCATTTAATTTTGAAAAAATATTAGGAGCTCATGAGCCTGCATTACACATGCAATCACGACGAGCTCAACTTTTGGCGGCAAATATTGCAAATGCTGACACACCAGGATTTAAGGCGCGTGATATTGATTTTCGTGCGGCATTACAGCGTGTGCAAAGTTCTGGCTCAGGTCAAATGGGTCAGATGATGACCACCAACAAACGGCATATGGCGCCGACTGATGAGATAGGTGGTGATGAAATCTTATATCGTCAGCCATTTCAAGCATCTTTGGATGGCAATACTGTTGAGTCACACGTAGAGACGGCTGCCTTCACTGAGAATTCTATGCGCTATTTAATGAGCCTCCGTTTTGTCAGTGGCAAATTTAAATCCCTGACTACGGCACTTAAAGGTCAATAATTATGTCGTTATTTAATGTTTTTGATGTCGCGGGTTCAGCGTTGAATGCACAAACGGTGCGTTTGAATACAACGTCAAGCAATATGGCAAATGCAAATAGTGTAAGCAGTAGTACAAATAATTTATATCGCGCTCGGCATCCAGTGTTTGCACCGTTAGTAAAAGCATTTGATAGTGCTAGCAAGGGTCCCGGTGTGAGCGTGCAAGGTATTATTGAAAGTGATGCCCCAGCACGTCAGGAATATAACCCGAATCACCCACAGGCGAATGAGCAAGGTTATATTTTTATGCCTAACGTGAATGTCATCGAAGAAATGGCCAATATGATTTCTGCATCACGTTCATATCAGGCAAATGTAGAAGTAATGAACAGTGCAAAACAAATGATGATGCGTACGTTGGCCATCGGCCAATAATGGAGTAAACAATGGACGGTATTGACACAAAAAATCCAGCTCAAATAAAGCAAATGCAGGCGACGCTGGATAATCTTGGCTTATCAAAACCCAAAGAAGCGTTAACTGAGCAAAGTCTGGGACAGGAAGACTTTATGAGTTTGATGCTGGCACAAATGAATCATCAGGACCCGTTTAAGCCAATGGAAAACGGTGACTTCCTTGCGCAAATGGCACAGTTCAGTTCGGTTAAAGGGCTAAAGGAAATTAAGGATTCGTTTAATACGCTGGCAACTTCATTGCAATCATCACAAGCATTACAGGCATCCAGCATGGTTGGCCGTGGCGTGTTGGTTCCGGGTAAAACTTCAAACTTGGCAGCTGCTGGCGAACTTAAAGGTGCCGTTGAAGTGCCTGCCAGCACTTCAGAGTTGAAAGTTAATATATTTGATGCAGGCGGTCAGCTGGTAAAAACACTTGAGTTGGGCAGTCAGCAGGAAGGTGTTACACATTTTAACTGGGACGGTAGTCTGGACAAGACTGCGCCTGATGGCAGTGCGATGCAGGCTAATGCAGGCAAGTACACCGTTCAAGCGGAGATGACAACGGATGGTGAACCTCAGGCACTTAGCACACTAATCATCGATAAGGTACAGAGTGTTTCGTTAGGAAAGATAGGTGAGCCCGTCACACTACATTTAACGACAGCTGGAAAGACTAGTCTGGCTGACATTAAGCAAATTATGTAATTGGAAACATAAAGGAGAATTATCATGCCATTTCGTTCAGCGCTCAGCGGTATTAATGCCGCCTCACAGGAATTAAAAATTATTGGTAACAATGTGGCGAATGCGAGCACGACGGGTTTTAAACAGTCGCGTGCAGAATTTGCAGATGTTTATGCCAGTGCCGGTGCCGGTGCAGCAGCAACCGCTATCGGTTCTGGTGTTCGACTGGCCGCGGTGACTCAACAACATAGTCAGGGTAATATCGGGTTTACGGATAACAAGCTGGATATGGCGATTAATGGCCGTGGCTTTTTTGTCTTAGACAGTAATGGTACACGTTCATACACTCGCGCTGGCTCGTTTCAGGTTGATCGTGAGGGCTATATGGTGAACAGTAGTACGGACCGTTTGGTAGTTAATAACGCGGATGCAGATGGAAATATTACAGGTTCCGTCGGACCACTAAGACTGGATACTTCTAATATTACACCCAAGTCAACCACACGGCTTGATGTGGGTTTAAATCTGGACAGTACGCAAAAGGTTCCAAATACACTTCCGTTTGATCCTGAGATTGCATCATCGTTCAATCACTCGACATCATTAACCGTGTATGACTCATTGGGCGGCTCACATTTGGCGACGATGTATTTTATTAAGTCACCACAGAATAATCTTTGGGAAGCGCATACCTTTGTTGATGGTAAAAACATTAAGGGTGCTGCAGCGCCTCCTTACCAGGCAGACACCATGATGTTTGATGGTTCAGGTGCCTTGTCTGCTATCAATGGTACGCCGATACCTCCTGGAAAAATCGATTATCCAGGTTTCGATGCTGGCAATGGTTCTGACCCATTACAAATTTCAATTAACTTAATGGGTGCCACTCCGACGACTCAATTTGGTAGTCAGTTTAATGTTAGTGCATTAACGCAGAATGGTTTTACCTCAGGCCGCTTGAGCGGCATTGATATTGATGATACCGGCATCATTCGTGCTCGTTATAGTAATGGTCAAACTCGTACACTTGGTCAGGTTTCCATGGCTGACTTTTCTAACCCACAGGGTTTACGTCAATTAGGTGATACATCATGGGCCGAGAGCCATGCCTCGGGAGCACCACTCGTTGGCACACCAGGGTCAGGTAGTCTCGGTGTTTTGCAGGCAGGGGCACTGGAAGGGTCGAACGTTGATCTCACCGGAGAGCTTGTCAATATGATAACGGCACAGCGAAACTTTCAGGCAAATGCGCAGGTTATTTCCACTGCGGATACCGTGACGCAAACCATTATTAACATTCGATAGTAACAGGCAGGAGTGAATAGCTAATGGATCGAATGTTATACATGGCCATGAATGGCGCCAAGCAAAACATGCTGGCGCAAACGGTCAATACGAATAATCTGGCGAATGTCACCACAACAGGATTTCGTGCTGACTTGGAACAGTTTCGTAGTATGCCAATGTTTGGTCCAGGCCACGCGTCTCGTGTTTATGCTATGGCTGAAAAGCCGGGTGCTGATTTTACACCGGGGCCTATTAATACAACGGGTCGCGATTTGGATATTGCGGTGCAGGGTAAAGGCTGGATAGCTGTGCAAGCAAATGATGGTACTGAAGCTTATACCCGTGCAGGTAATTTACAAATCTCGCCCAATGGTTTACTGACGAATCATCAAGGTTTACCCGTGATTGGTGATGGTGGCCCAATCACTGTTCCGCCGGCAGCAAAAATTCATTTTTCTCAGGATGGCAGTTTAGCGATTGTGCCAATAGGTGATGAGGCAGGCAGCCCACAGATAATTGCACGAGTCAAACTGGTAAGCCCAGACAATGCACATTTGATGAAAGGTACTGATGGCTTAATGCGTCTTCGAGACGGTGGTGAAGCAGTGGCCGATGCTGATATTAAGCTAGTCGCTGGTTCGCTTGAAGGCAGTAACGTCAATGTTGCTAACGCACTTGCAAAGATGATTGATTTATCAAGACAGTTTGAAATGCAGGTGAAAATGATGAAGACCTCAGAGCGAAATGCAGACCAAACGATGCAGTTACTACGCTTGGCATAGTTACTGCTTTATGTTGAATACGAACAAACATTATTGAATTTTATGTGGAGTGAAAGTCAATGAATCAGGCATTATGGATTGGTAAGACAGGATTAGATGCTCAACAAAGCCGGTTGGCCGTGGTGAGTAATAACCTGGCGAATGTAAATACAACAGGCTTTAAAAAGGGTCGGGCGGTTTTTGAAGACCTGCTTTATCAGAACGTTCGGCAAGCCGGTGGGCAAACCAGTCAGGATACGGAACTGCCGTCGGGTTTGTCATTGGGTACAGGTGTTCGCATGGTGGCGACACAAAAGCTTCACTCCCAAGGGAATCTGCTACAGACTAATAATCAATTGGACGTGGCGGTGCAAGGACGCGGTTTTTTTCAGGTGCTGATGCCAAACGGTGATCAGGGCTATACCCGTACCGGGGAATTTCAGGTGAACAGTGATGGGCAAGTGGTAACCTCTGCCGGTTATGCATTGCAGCCTGATATTACCGTTCCACAAAATGCGACCAGTGTCACCATCGGTCGTGATGGTACGGTTTCAGTAACACTTCCAAACAATCCAGCGCCAGCACAGGTAGGTCAGATTCAGTTGTCGGACTTTGTTAACCCTTCTGGCTTACAGCCGGTTGGTGAAAATCTTTATAAAGAAACCGGTGCGTCAGGCTCACCTCAAACAGGAACGGCAGGTCAAAACAGTCTGGGTTCGCTTATACAGGGGTCACTGGAAAGTTCGAATGTTAATGTTGTTGAAGAACTGGTGAATATGATTGAAACACAACGTGCCTATGAAATGAATTCAAAGGCGATTTCTACAGCAGATAAAATGCTGCAATTCGTCAACAATAATTTGTAAGGATGATGTTGTGAGACTTTCCCGACAAATACCAAGAGTCATATTATACGGATTGATGTTGATGATGTTGTCATTAAACATGGCATGTATAAAAAAGCAAAACATTCGTAGCAAGCCTGCCTTTGCGCCCGCAACACCGGAAGTGGTAAAGATTATCCCTAAGCACAATGGTGCTATTTATCAGCAAGGCATGATGATTGGTTTGTTTAACGATATTCGCCCACAACGCGTTGGCGATATTCTGACAATCATACTTGAAGAAGCAACGACAGCATCAGTAAGTTCCAGCACCGAGACCAAAAAAGAAAATAGTGTTGACATGCCTCCACCCAAAATTGCGGGTGATAAAGTGACGCGTGAAGGTAAAGAGGTATTGGAAAATAAAATTGATGGTGGACGCGATTTTTCAGGTGAGGGATCGAGCAACCAGAACAATAATTTTTCTGGCAAGATTACGGTAACCGTGGCCGAAGTGCTGGCCAACCAGAATATGGTGGTTCGCGGTGAAAAACTTATTATACTAAATCAGTCTGATGAGTTTATTCGTTTCTCCGGCATCGTTCGACCACAGGATATTCGTCCAGATAACACAATTTCATCAAGTCGTATTGCTGATATTCGTATTGCTTATGCAGGTCAGGGTGCGTTATCGGCAGCTAACACCATGGGGCCATTGAGCCGTTTCTTTCAAAGCAAGGCGTATCCGTACTAGTTGAGGCGGGAGGTTATTATGTTTCAGGAAAAAGATTTTCGTTTTGTGATTTTCGCCGGCTTGTTGATATTTTTTGCCAGTATGTTTACTGGCGTCGTTCAGGCAGAACGTATTAAAGATATTGCCAAGGTTGAAGGTGTGCGGAGTAACCAATTGGTGGGCTATGGTCTGGTTGTTGGTTTAAATGGTACGGGTGACAGTTCCGCGACATTTACGAAGCAAAGCCTGCGTAGCATGTTATCGCGCATGGGCGTGAATATTCCAATGGATGTTAATGTGCAGTCAAAAAATGTTGCCGCGGTTGCGATACATGCAGAGTTACCCGCCTTTGCACGACCTGGTCAAACGATTGATATTACTGTGTCATCCGTTGGTGATGCTAAAGGTCTTCGCGGAGGTAGTTTATTATTGGCACCCTTGCGTGGTGTTGATGGTCAAGTGTATGCCGTGGCGCAGGGAAACGTCATTGTTAGTGGCTTTGGCGTTGAAGGTAGTGATGGTTCCAAGATTACGGTTAATGTCCCGAGTGTAGGCCGTATTCCAAATGGTGCTTCTGTTGAGCGTGCGGTTGAAACCCCCTTTGGTGAAAAAAATGAAGTTGTCCTGAACCTTCGTCATCCAGATTTTACGACATCACATCGGCTTGCGGATAAAATTAATCATACCATTGGTGCTGGCACGGCGTATTCGATTGATGCGGGTTCTGTTAACGTCAACGCACCAAGAGATCTTGCGCAACGCGTGGCTTTTATTTCGGTATTGGAAAATCTAACTCTGGAACCTGGCGAGGCTTCAGCGCGTATTATTATTAACTCCAGAACAGGCACAGTCGTCATTGGTAAACATGTGCGTGTAACACCGGCGGCCGTTGCCCATGGCAGTCTTACGGTGACCATCACAGAAACGGCAAATGTTAGCCAACCTGCTCCAATGTCACAGGGCGAAACAGTTATTGTGCCACAGACGGACATCAACATTAGCCAAGGCAATAATCGTATGTTTGTCTTTAATCCAGGCGTTTCACTTAACGAGATTGTTCGGGCGGTAAATCAGGTTGGTGCAGCACCAGGAGATCTGGTGGCAATCCTGGAGGCGCTTAAAGAGGCGGGTGCATTACGTGCTGAGCTTGTGGTGATTTAAAAGTCACGCTCCGAAATACATAATTGAGCGTCGATTTAGTCGGCGCTTTTTTTATCTTAAAACTGGCAAGCTTTTTGCAATTATCCTGTTAAGTAATTGAAAACAGGGTATTTACATGCAAGCACAGCCAACATCAGCAGGGCTTTATACAGAATTCTCCGGACTTGCTGAAATGAAACATCTGGCCAAACAGGATCCTGAGCAGGCTTTGCAACAGGTTGCAAAGCAGTTTGAGGGTGTGTTTTTGCAAATGATGCTCAAAAGTATGCGTGATGCCAGCTTTGGAAATCCAATTTTTGATAGTGATAACAGTGACTTATATCGAGATATGTTTGATAAGCAAATTGCATTGAATATGTCAGAGCAAAAGGGTATCGGTCTTGCCGAAGCGTTGGTGCGTCAGATGCGAGCTGCTGTCCCCGTTGCATCGGCGGTAAATTCTGCTGAAGCAGCTGTTAAGACCGTACCAACAGTACCGGCAAGTAGCGCGCAAATATTGCCGCTTAAACCGCTGCAACGGCAACCGATTGCAGTACCTGAAATTTCAGCATCGAGCACAGAGTTTGAAACCCCACAGGCATTTGTCCGTCAACTATGGCCACATGCACAGCAAGCTGCCGACGAGCTAGGCGTTGAGCCAGGCATTCTTATCGCTCAAGCGGCACTGGAGACTGGCTGGGGCAAGGCAGTGAACCGTGATGTGGCAGGTAACAGTAGTCATAATCTTTTTAACATCAAAGCGGACCGTCGTTGGGATGGTCCCTCGGTCGCGGTAAACACACTGGAGTTTGAGGATGGTGTTGCACAACGAGAAATCGCACGTTTTCGCGTCTACGAGTCTTATGAGGATAGCTTTAACGACTATGTTAGCTTTCTTAAATCAAACTCACGTTATCAAGATGCGTTAAAGGCAAGTGATGCCAATGAATTTGTTAAGGAGCTACATGCCGCGGGATATGCCACGGACCCTCGTTATGCAGACAAAATTTTAAATATTGTCGACCGTGAAAGTTTCCGTTCGCAGATGGCACAGGTTCGTAATGAAGCTCAAGCATAGTCAATCACTATCACATTATGTATTTGTCATGGGGGTGACCTATGGCGGGTGATATTCTTGGTGTAGGTGTTTCCGGTACATTAGCCGCACAACGTGCATTAAGCACGGCTGGACATAATATTGCGAATGCGGCAACCGAAGGCTTTTCTCGGCAGCGTGTCGATCTCGTTTCTCGTAAACCACAACTGGCGGGTAACGGTGCGATTGGAACTGGCGTACAAGTTGATAACGTACGCCGCGTTTATGATGGTTTTGTCGTTAATGAGTTGCGTGATACGACTGCAAGCAGCAATGCCTTCAGCACATACCATGACTATACCAGTCAGGTTGATAACATGTTGGCTGATCCTGAGGCAGGACTCGCGCCGTCATTGCAAAGTTTTTTTGCTTCCGTAAATGGTGTGGCTGATGATCCCTCGTCAACATCGGCGCGTCAGGTCATGTTATCGGAAGCAAACTCTTTATCCGATCGTTTCGCTTATATTAATGGCCGCTTTGAAAGCCTGCGAAATAATGTCACGAAAGACATGCGTCAGATCACGGTTGAAATAAACGATCTCGCAAAAGCGATTGCAAGTATCAATCATACGATTATTCAAGCCCAAGAAATTGGCGGAAAATCACCAAATGATTTGCTCGATCAACGTGATCGTCTGGTACAGCAACTGTCTGAAAAGACAGCAGTACGCGTGTCTGAACAGGATGATGGACGTTTAAACGTTTTTATTGGTAATGGCCAAACCCTGGTTGTCGGGGATGAGTATTCACAACTTGAAGTTCGCAGTGGCGGGTTTGATCCATCACAGGTTGATGTTGTATTTAAAGGCGCCGGTGGTGATTCGGTTGTCACACGTTTTATAAAGGGCGGTCAATTAGGTGGATTGCTTGAGTTTCGAAACGGTGTTCTGGATACCGCACAAAATGAATTAGGACTTATTTCGATTGGTGTGGCGAAAACATTTAATGAGCAACACCGGCTTGGCATGGATCTTAAAAGTCAAATGGGAGGAAATTTTTTTGTCGAGGCAGATAAATTAGCGCCTATAGTTCTACCTAGTACTAAAAATAATGGTGATATGGAGTTGACGGCCAAGATAACTGATACCGATAAACTTTCAACTAGTGATTACCAACTCATATATCGTCAGGGCACATATACTTTGCTGCGGGTACAAGATGATGTGGTGATAGGACGCTACACATCCTTACCACAGAATATTGAGAGTGAAGGTTTCGCAATTAATAAGCTTCGTGGCAGTAATATTCAAGATGGTGATGTGTTTGAAATACGTCCAACCCGTGATGGCGCAAAAGATTTTGGTGTTGAAATAAACAACGTTATCAAAATCGCAGCAGCATCACCTTTACGGACAGAGGCATCGGTTAATAATCTTGGTTCAGCAGAAATATTACCGGCGGACACGCTGGATAAGTCTATGCCATCATTTTCATTGGCAACGGACTCACAACTAAAACCGCCCTTTGTTATTCGTTTTGTTGATGAGCATAACTTTGAGGTTCTGGATAACACCGGAAAAGTGATTCCAGCGTCTGAAATCACTCGCGCACCGAATAATGACGAAATTAGTGTCTCTAAAAATGCCTTGCAGACGAAAGGTGCAACTCCAGCCATTCCTGCGACGGAAACAGAAGATGGTCGAGCGATTCCAGCAGTCCCTCCTGCAAAGAAGGGAGATGATGACGATGGTCTTGGCAAACCTGACGGCCATCCTGAAGAGGGCGTGCCAGTTGTTAAAACGGAAATTCCATACAATCGTGAAAAGGGTGTCGATCTTTTCCCTGGGATTAATGGCGTTGATTCCAAATTTCGAATTCGTATCGCAGGTGAAGCACAGAAAGGCGATATGTTTCGTGTTGAGTTTAATGACAATGGCGTTGGGGACAATCAAAACATTTTGCAACTTGCCAGCTTGCAGGAAAAAGCAACACTGGCGAATGGCACATCGAATTACTCGCAAATTTACTCACAACTGGTTTCAAGGGTCGGAAGTAAAACGCACGAACTTGAAGTCAATAGTAATGCTCAGAAATTATTACTGGATCAAGCCATTGAGCGTCGTGAATCCATTTCTGGTGTAAATCTCGATGAAGAAGCAGCCAATATGATTCGGTTTCAAAACCTGTATCAGGCAAATGCTCAGGTCATGGCTACAGCCAAAAAAATGTTTGATACTTTGATTGCGACTTTCAGGTAAGAACGATGCGTGTATCTACTAATCAGACTCAGCTCATGGCGATAAATTCGATGCTTGAACAGCAGGCGAAATTAAGTGTTGTGCAGCAGCAAGTTGCGACAGGCAGAAGAATTTCAAAACCTTCTGATGACCCTGTGGCTGCTTCCAGGATTGTTAATCTAAAAGATGTCATGGGCACAACTGAACAGTACCAATCAAATATTAATGGCGCGCGTTCGCGATTGACGATTGAAGAAGGCGTTCTGGCAAATGCAGTCGACGTTCTACAGCGTGCACGTGAACTTGCGATTGCCGGTAATAATGGTTCCCAGACTAATGAGACACGTTCCTTTATTGCGGAAGAAATAGAACAACTTGGTAAAGAGTTGTTAAGTCTTGCTAATACGACGGACAGTTCTGGAGAGTTTTTATTTTCCGGTGGTAAAAGTAAATTTAAACCTTTTGTTCGAAATTCTCAGGGTGCCTTTGAGTATCATGGTGATGACACGCAACGCTTTATTCAAATCGGTCCGAGGCGTCGTATCCCGACAAACGATTCTGGTACGGATGCTTTTCGTTCGATTAGAGAAGGTAATGGTAGTTTTGTTACTCTGGATTACCAACATAATAAAGGTTCTGGTGTTATCGACCCTGGCACGATCTCAGGTCAATACGACAAAAAAACATATGCCATTGTTTTTGATCGCCAACAATCACTTGACCCTAATGAACCGATGACTTACACCGTTATAAATACTCAGGGTGAAAAGGTAACAGAACCCAGAGTTTATGTGGATGGCGACGCAATGGATTTCAATGGTGTACATACATTTGTTAAAGGTGATCCTGTACCAGGGGATTTTTTTGTTATTCGACCAAGTTATAGCCAGGATATTTTTACGACAATTGAACAATTTACTACTGCTCTGCGTAAAGGGCGTGGTACATCGGCTCAGCTTGCGAATCTTCATAATGAGATGAATCGAGTCATTACAAATCTGGACCAGGGCTTGGGGCGGGTACTGGAACTGCGGTCGAATGTAGGGGCGAGATTAAATGCGCTGGACAGCCAGGAAAGAATTAATGAAGCTTATAAACATCAAATAAAAGAAATTCTCTCGAATGTAGAAGACCTGGATTATGGCGAGGCAGTAAGCCGTTTAAACCTTAAATTGACAGGACTTGAAGCTTCACAAAAGGCATTTACTCGAGTTCAGGGGATATCGTTGTTTAATTATCTATAGTCTACAAATCGTTTGTTTCATTACGCTAAAAAGGCTCGAAAGTAATTCTTTCGGGCCTTTTTGATTTTACCGCTGAATATTGAGGCATCTCATCGAAAATGCGGAAACTTTTTTCCGGTTTATTCACCGAACTGAACTACATTAATAAATAAAGTTAATATTATCAATGGTTTAAAGTGTTGCCTGGCCCTGCAGGGGCGGCAAAATAATTCATAGTACAGCCTAAAGTTTGGGGTATTCAGGACGCAAATGTTCTTGGGAGCGGTAAATATTTGCCATATTCGTGAATATATCCGCTAAGACTGAATCCCTACCCGCAGCAAGTTGTAACGCGTAGGGCGAAATTAGGAGTGCGACAATGCCTCAAGTAATCAATACCAATATTATGTCGCTGAACTCGCAGCGTAACCTGAACTCTTCGCAAGAAGCGTTACAGGTTTCATTGCAGCGTTTATCGTCCGGTATGCGTATCAACAGCGCGAAGGATGATGCCGCGGGTCTAGCGATTTCCGAACGATTCACATCACAGATTCGTGGTTTGAATCAGGCTGTTCGTAATGCCAATGATGGTATCTCACTGTCTCAGACAGCTGAAGGTGCCTTGGCGGAAGCGGGCAATATTTTACAACGTGTTCGTGAACTGTCGGTACAGTCAGCCAATGCCACCAACAGTGCCTCCGATCGTCAAGCACTGCAGGCGGAAGTGGGTCAGTTGGTTTCAGAACTGGATCGTATTGCGACCAACACCGAGTTCAATGGTCAGAAACTGCTGGATGGTACCTTTGGTACAGCGATATTTCAGGTCGGCGCCAATGCTAACCAGACCATTCAGACAACCACGAGTAACTTTCGTAGTTCACAATACGGTAATTACCGTGTCGACGGTGCTACTGCATCTGCTGCTGGAACTGCACGTATTGGTGGCGAAGCAGGCGAAGGTGCTGTGGGTGAAGTCTTGACAGTGAGTGGCTATCTGGGTAGCCGTGATCTGACGGTTGATGCAGGTTCCAGTGCCAAGGACGTCGCCAACCTGGTGAATTCCAAGGGCAGCGAGACCGGTGTTACAGCCTTTGCCTCAACTGAACTTTCAATGGAGTTCAGCGCTTCTGGTGCCTATGCATTATCAGTCCAGTCTGATAATCAAGAGGCCACCAATATCTCTTTTACTCTGAGTGGTACAGAGGGTAATGACGGTCTTGCCGGTGCAGTTACTGCATTTAATGATATCGCCTCTAAAACCGGTGTGACTGCCCGTGTTAGTGGTGATGGTAAGAACCTGATCCTGAATAACAGTACTGGTAATAACATCAGCTTGATGGATACTGCTAATGCTAATTCAGGTAATGTTATCGTTGGTGGTACGGCTACGCTGACAGCCGATGGTGCCGCCGAAACCGCTGTTATTACCGGTCAGGTAACGTTTGACTCTATCAAGTCATTTGGTGTCGCTGGTGCAGCCAATTCAACCCTGATGAATGCGCAGGAAGCTTCTAACCTGAACTCCGTACAGAACATGGATATCAGTTCGGTCGATGGTGCCAATCTGGCCCTGGCAACAGTCGATGCCGCTCTGGCAACGGTAAGTAACCAGCGTGCGAAGTTTGGTGCGATTCAGAGTCGATTTGGTTCTACCATCTCGAATCTGACAACCAACTCCGAAAACCTCAGTGCAGCACGTTCACGAGTCCGTGACGCTGACTTCTCACAAGAGACAGCGAATCTGACGCGGGCACAAATCCTGCAGCAAGCTGGTGTTGCCATGCTTGCCCAGGCCAATGTGGCTCCTCAGAACGTTCTGACGTTGTTGCAATAAGCGAGATAGTGGTGGTGGGTCTTCAATTGTGGAGACCCCGTCCATTCATCGCATGAGGTGACGTTATGGCTACAGACATGATGAACAGTCTGAATTCGCTGGCCGCGCAAAACAATGCAGGAAGCAGTCCTCGAACGGTAACAAGAGAAGTTAGTGTTGCCGTGGATACCGAGGGGCAAGTTGCTGCCACTGAGCGGTTAGTTGCCGTTCGAAATGCAACTGCTGAACGTGTTGAGGTAACGCAGGATGCCGCCGAACGCGTGGTAAGCGAATTGAAAGACTATGTGCAAAACTCGCAGCGAAACCTGGATTTTCAGGTAGATGATGCGACTGGCCGTGTCGTTGTCAAAGTTATTGATTCGAATAGTAATACGGTAATTCGCCAAATCCCTTCCGAAGAGATTTTGGCCTTATCCCGCCGACTGGCGGAGAGCCTGGAACATTCACAAAAGGGGATGTTGCTGGAACTTAAGGCCTGAATTGGTACTGGATTTGCATAGTATTAGTATTCTTTCACGGTAGTGTAATGCTACTGGCGTTTCTCTAACATGGTGACGAGGTGGTTAAATGATAGACCCGACTTCTGCGGGAGTGAGCAACGGACTTGACGTAAAGGGACTCGTCGGGAAGCTTGTTGCCGCAGAAGGTGATCCTATAGAAATGCGTCTGGCCCGCAAGGAAGCGGCCATCCAGACACAACTTTCCGCCCTGGGGACATTTAAAAGTGCCCTGGCTGAATTCCAGGCCTCAATGATACAACTCCGTGACCCGGAGACCCTGCAAAATATTAAAGCCTCCAGTAGTAACGAAGAATCATTAGCTGTTTCCGCCAAGCCAGGCGCACAACAGGGAAAATTTAATATTGAAATCCTGCAATTGGCACAGTCACAACGATTGGCATCCGATGCTTATGATTCTGATGTGAAGTCCATTGGTACCGGTAAACTAACTTTTGAGTTTGGTTCCGTTGATGTGGCGACGAAAAACTTCGCAGTTGATGTATCACTAACACCTAAGACAATTTCGGTTGATGAAAGTAATAGCACCCTAAAAGGGGTACAGCGATTAATTAATAAGGCGGAACTGGGTATACAGGCTGCGATTATAAATGATGGTGTTGGACATCGCCTGGTCTTGACCTCGGAACTTACCGGTGAAAATCGAGCGCTACGTATTCGGGTAGAAGATGACGATGGCCAAAGTACGGATGTGTTTGGGTTATCAAGCCTGGCATTTGATCCATCTGGCACATTGAATAATGGCAATAACCTGAATGTGACAGCGCAAGCACAGAATGCGCGTTTGCTTATTGATGGCATCGATGTTGAAAGTTCCTCAAATGAAATCAGCAATGTTATCGAAGGCGTTAACTTAAGTGTCACTGATGTGACGGAAGGTGAGCGGGTCGAAGTGAAAACAGAGTTTGATCGGGCCACGGTAACCGAATCGATCAAAGGCTTTGTGGCGGCTTACAATGCACTACAGGACAACATTGCTGCCATGACGGGTTACGACCCGGAGACAGGTGAGTCAGGTCCTCTGTCTGGTGATTCCTCTATTCGTGGTGTTGCCGGACAAATACGTCGCCTATTGGGGACAGATTTTTCCAGTGTTAACACCACACACGCTTCACTGGCCAGCATTGGTATCGATACAGATCGCAATGGCCAGTTATTAGTGAATGAGAACAAGCTCAGCACTGCCGTTGATGAAAGCCTCGCTGAAGTGATGAGAATATTTGCCCGCTTTGGGAATACTTCGGATCCGTTAACTCAATTTATCGGAGCACAGGACGACAGTAAAATGGGTCGTTATGATTTGGTTGTTAATGCGAATCCCACACATGGTTACTATAGTGCAGCCTTGCCTCTGAGTTTTCCTGTTGATATCGAAGCAGGCAATAATGAATTTCAACTTGTTGTCGATGGCACGAAAACGAAAACAATTCAGTTGCAAGAAGGTGCTTATAAAAATGCGGATGAATTATTAAAAGAGATTCAACTTCAGCTGGATGCGGACGCTAATCTTTTACAGAAGGGTTTAGCGGTGACAGCAAGTTTTGAGAATGAACAATTGGTACTCGAATCAAAAGGCTTCGGCAGTAGCGCTAGAGTTGATGTGGTTTCAGCTTCACCCTTAATGCTTTTTAGTCTGGGGCTTATTAATGGTGAAGGAGTTGCTGGTGAAAACATTCAGGCCAGCCTTGGTGGTCGACAGGCAGAAGGTTCAGGTTGGAAAGTAAAGGGCCAGGGTGCTGCATCAGGTATTGAAGTTGAAATTCTTGGTGGCAGAGAAGGCGCGCGTGGAGAGGTTTTTTTCTCACAGGGTGTTGCCGAGAAGTTATTTAAGCTGGTGGATAATTATCTATCCAATGATGGAATTCTGGACACGCGATTTGATGGTTATAACAAGCGTATTGATGATATTAATTTACAGCGAGAGAGGCTGCAACGTCGCCTGGCAACAACAGAACAACGATATCTAACGCAATTTACCGCACTGGATGGTCTGGTGGGAAAAATGAAATCGACAGGACAGTATTTGGAACAACAATTGGCAAATTTACCTGGTGCAGCAAGATCCAAGCGTGGCAGATAAATTGTATTTAACAAAAGTGAAACACAATTAAGTTTTTACCCTTATCGTCAGAGGAGTTGAATGATGAACATGGCAAAATTACATAATGCAGTCCAACAGTATAATCAGGTTGGTGTCGTTTCCAGTGTGGAATCCGCTAGCCCACACCGTTTAATTCAAATGCTAATGGCAGGGGCGCTGGAAAAAATTGCGATTGCGAAAGGTTATATGGAACGGCAGGAAATTTCCCAGAAGGGAAGTCATATTAGCTGGGCAATATCGATTATTGATGGTTTACGTGCCAGTTTAAATCTGGATGCGGGTGGCGAAATTGCCCAGAACTTAGACGACCTGTATGACTACATGACTCGACGTCTGGCCAGAGCGAACGTTGAAAACAACACTGATCTTCTGGATGAAGTTGCCTCATTGTTACGCACCATCAAAGGCGCATGGGATGATATTCCTGAAGATATTAATCAGATAGCGAACAAATCATAAATCGATTATACAAGATTAGTATTATATGGAATTTATCTCCTTACAGCAGACAGCAAACAAGATCTTACGTTTGACGAAAGCGATGTATCAAATGGCAAAAGATCAGGACTGGCAGCAATTTGCGCAATTAGAATCAGAGCGGCAGCGTTCATTAGAGTATCTGTTTAAACACCCGGATATTTCCACCGCATTGAATGAAGTTGCTAATACAATGCATCAGGTTGTTGAACTGGATCAGGAAAGTATTGCCCTGGGCGAAGCGGCCAAACGCCTGTTGGCTGAAAAACTCAATTTGCAGGGTCCCTCCGATAGTGCGATTAATGCCTATAGAAGCACTTTAAATTTGGCATAGCTTTATACTTATAGAAGTTTTCGCAGCAAATAAAATATTTCTTTTTAACTTAGGAGGAAAATTCCATACTACGAAAGGCAACGGGTAAAATGGACTATGCTCCCTTATTTTGAACCTCCCCCAGTTTTCCGTACCCCCGGAAATGAAAATTATTTTTGTTGACGTGCAATGATGGCGAGGGCTGATTTTGTGGGCGGCCTCAGAACACTTGAAACGATTTGCTATCGAAAAAATCTACAGTCCTTTACGCTCTAATATTTGTTTTAGCTCCCTGATCTCGGCACGTAAGGACTGCATTTCTTTATGTAGATCCTCCTCAATATTATCCTGTGTTTGTTTTAGCGCCTGCACAGTCTCTTCATGTTCAGCAGCACTATAGCTTTGCATTGCGCTGACGATGATGGCGATAAACAGATTCAACATGGTGAAGGTAGCGATGAGAATGAAGGGCACAAAAAAGAGCCAGGCATAGGGGAAGGTTTCTATTAACGGGCGAACGATTCCCATTGACCAGCTTTTCAGCAAGAATAAAGGAGGGTAAAGGTAACGGAGGGAATATTTTTTAACCAATGATGGTTAAGGGGTAAAAGGAGACAGTTTTATTTTTAACTGATCGAAACAGATTGGTTGTTAAGCAAGTATAGCGTAGTGCGTAAGCGCGCTGTCACAAAATTCATCGATTTTGTCCGGTAGGGTGACGGGTTGCTGGGCCTCTGGTCCGAACTCAGTCAATAAATTGATTTTAGTGAGGAAAGCTTTGCAAAAAGTACTCGATAAAAGTTCGATCTAAGCGAAATACCCAAAGCACAACAACGCCATAAAACAAAGCCACTACTGTATTAAGCAACACAATATCGGGACTGCAAACGCAGTAGGATTGAAGTAGTTCTGACAAACGATTACACAATGACAGAGATTGCTGAATATTTTCAGATAGACTATTCAACAGTGAATCGTGTAGTAAAAAAATAAAAGCTGGTAATGCTTGATTGCAATAACTGACTCCTGCGAAATGACCTGGGGGTTATTCTTAAAATAAATATCTAGGTTGATTCATTAGTCTGCGGATTACATTTTCCACCAACCCTTCAAAATTCCATAACAATAGTATGTGAAATAGCGTGCATTACGGTGCAAAACCAGTAATTCGGAATAGTAATTACTTGATCTGAGATAAAAATGGGAATATATTCCCAAATATGAACTGTATTTAATTTATTAACCGAGCAATCAGCACAGGAGTGAGGAACATGAATTATTCGAAAATAGCGTGGGGATTAGTAGCACTGTTGGCAGGGCTGGGATTGGGTGCCTGCGGTGGTGGAGGTGCCGGTGATGGTGGAAATACGGCTACGGTCAATAATACTACGGTGGGCGTCATCACTGGTTTTGGCAGTGTCTATGTCAATGGTTGTAAGTATGAAACAACTTCGGCAAGTATTTTTGTAAATGGCCAAAGTGGTACCGAAGATGATTTGTCTGTGGGGGACGTTGTTGAAGTAACAGGTCCTGCTAATTGTGTAAACGGAAATGCCATCAGCATTAAATATACTGATGAACTGGAAGGCGTGGTAGACAGCAATTCAGTTACAGCAGGTATAGGCACCATGGTGGTCATGGGTCAGAAAATTACAGTTAATGATTTAACTATTTTTGAAGACAAAACCGCTAGCCTTGCAACCGTTAATGATATTGCTTCAGGTTATGTTGTCGAAATTAGTGGTTTCGGTATGGGTACGGGTGACATCGTTGCTACTCGTATTGAAGTCAAAGCAACCAACCTGGCTTCATATGCCAATGACATTGAAGTAAAAGGTGTCGTTACGGGTCTGAATGATGTTGCACATACATTCATGATTGGCGGATTAACCATTGATTACTCTTCTGCTTTTCTTGATGGTATTTCTGTTATAAAAAATGATTTATATATCGAAGCCAAAACAAGGACTTATAGTGCCGGTTCCATGACAATGGTCGCAACAAAAGTTGAATTAGAAGATGATGGTAAAATTGGTCATCAAGGTGATACTGATGAAGAGTATGAAATCAAGGGTATGTTAACAGTAGCCTATGATGCAGCGACCAAAACCTTTGGTATCAATGAACAAATGGTGCTTATTTCGGGCAACACTGAGTTCGAAGATATCACAATATCTGATTTGAACAGTGGCAATCTTGGTACTTTGTATATGGAAGTTGAAGGTAGCTTTAATGCTAATAAGATTCTTGTGGCCAAAGAGGTTGAACTGGAAGATGATGATGTAAATGATAGTAGTGAGGCTAAAGGAACAGTATCTAACCTCAATGTTACCGATACTAATAATGGAACATTGACAGTTTCATGGACAACGCCTTCAGCAGGTAGCGTAGACCTGACTGTTAGCAACATGACTATGATGATAGATAGCGATGGTGCTAACCCTGAAACCAAATTTAACCTGACGCATCTACGAGATGGTGATTTTGTTGAAGTTTATTACGATGCAACTATCGGAATGGTCATAAAACTGGAAAGGGAACATATGCCGGTTAGTTAAAAATCTTTAACTGATATGTAGTTAACAGGGCAGGAATGCCCTGTTTCTTCAAAAATAGTGTAAAATTGGGAATTATGACCCAAAATATTAACAAATCGCTTTCTGCCGCGATTCTACATCTGTTGCGTCCACTGGCAAGGGTGTTGCTCAGGCATGGTGTTTCCTACGGTACCTTTGCCGATCTTGCCAAATGGGTGTTTGTTGATGTGGCAGACAGAGAATTTAATGTTAGTGGTAAGAAACAAACCACCTCGCGGGTTTCAGTGTTAACAGGATTATCCAGAAAAGAAGTGGCGAGAGTACAAGCGATTGATGCGCCGGATGATGAGGCCATTGTTCAGCAATACAATCGTGCAGCACGCGTCATCAGTGGCTGGGTGCGTGATGCAGCTTTTAATGATTTCGATGGAAATCCGGCGCTATTGCCCTTTGAAGGTGATAAGAGCTTTGCTTCACTGGTTAAAGCCTATAGCGGAGATATGCCCGCGCGCGCCATTCTTGATGAACTGTTGCGAGTTAAAGCCGTTAGAGTCGTTGATGATAATGTTTAATTACATA
>Ga0316204_10002542_pt1 | contig 40666 bp, 42 predicted proteins | sample 6monrhotite_MG_2_FD_205661 | JGI IMG/M metagenome (GOLD analysis project Ga0316204, IMG submission 205661) | Microbial mat bacterial communities from mineral coupon in-situ incubated in ocean water Damariscotta River, Maine, United States -... | ecosystem: Environmental > Aquatic > Marine >...
CGAATTTCTTCGTCGTCCATCAGCTCGAAAAGCGCGGTCGATTGGTCTTCACCCAAAGACAGCATGAAGATCGCCGCCTTTTGCGGGCCGGTCAGGGATCGGTAATCGTCTTTTACACGGGCCATGGTGAGATGGGTTTAATGCGATTCTGTTGGAAAGGAAAAGGATGCCTACAAGGATACCTTTTCCCACTGACACGCCAAGCCCAACTCACCGGCTGTGTTGGTGACGGTGGCGAGGCAGGTGTTTTCGTTTTGCGGCGGAATTGCGACGGCGGCGGTGATCACATATTGGCTGTGTTCGCCGCCGGGTACGCGTTCGGAATTCAAACGCACGATGTTGGCGTTCGATTGCTCGAACACTTCGCACAGCCGCGCCATCAGACCGGGGCTGTTGCCGCCGGACACCGTAATGGTGTGGGTGATGGTTTCCGACGCCGGGTGCACGGACGCCAGCTCAAAACGCGAGACCTTGACCACGGCATCGACGATCTGCGGCAGGGCTTCCAATTCCGCTTGCAGGGCTTCCAACTCCATGCCACCGGGAAATTCGCAGATGGCGGTGAACTCGGCGCCACCGCCCAAAACGGCGAAAGAGGTGTCGCCCAAGTCCGCGCCCAAGTCGAACAACCGACCGGAGATGGCGGAAACAAGGCCGACGCGGTCGGGGCCAATGATGGAAACCAAAGCTGTTGTGGACATGGGACTCTCTGAATAGCTGTTGCGGCTGCTTGTTTATTTTATTTTATACGTCTGCGGCCTTGGATACAAAGATAACACGGTATTTGCGTGTTAAGATATCGGTGCGATCCACCTTTGTTCGGAGTGAAAGCTTTGCGTTCTCTATTTGCCGCCGTGCTCGGCCTTTCTCTTTTGGGGGCTCTTTTGGAGGCGTCTCCCACGCGTGCAGAGGAACTGCGGCCGCAATTGGACGATCTGGTGCGCCATTTCGGACAGGTCTTGTTCGGTGACGAATACGGCCTCAATACCGGTTCCAAGGTGATCGCCAAATGGCAAGGTCCGGTCGGTTTTACGGTGCAAGGCCGCGCAACGCCGCAGATGGGTAAGATGCTCGGCCGTCATCTTGGCGGGCTCGTCCCGTTGACGGGGTTGAAATTCAAGCAGGTCAAGCCCGGCACGCCGGGGCCGGTGATCGATCTGTTTTTCTTGAAACGCAAGGAAATGAGTCTCCTCAGCGGGGCGAATATCGATACCAAGGTCATCAAGCGTCTTACCGACGACCCCACCATGGTGTGCTTTTTTCTCAATTGGAAGAAACCCCAAGATCGCATCGTCAAAGCGATCGTCGTGGTCAATGTGGAACGCGACCCGGCGCAGATCAATGCGTGCCTTTTGGAAGAGCTGACACAAGTTATGGGGCTGCCCAACGACGTGGATGCATACTGGCCGACCCTGTTTAAGCCCCTCGACACGTCTCAGTCGTGGTCGCGCTGGGACAAGCTCTATATCAAAACGTTGTACGACCCGCGCTTGAAGCCGGGCATGAAGCCGGTGGATGCATTGTTCGCCGCACGCGGTATTTTTGCCGCCGCCTTGGCGAAACAACCCTAATCGTCATACACTTAAGCAATTGCAGCAAATCAGGAGGCGGGAATGGGGCGCGACACGCTGATCGAACGCAAGGTTTTCCCTGAAGGCAGCACGATTTTTAAGCAGGGCACGACGGGACGTACCGCCTATATCGTGCAAAACGGTCGGGTTGAGATTGTTCGCGAGAACGACGATGGGTCTGAACAAATATTGGCCACCATCGGCACAGGGGCGATGTTCGGTGAAATGGCGGTGATCGACGACAGCCCGCGCATGGCCACCGCGCGCGCACTGGACCCCACCACGGTGATCGTGGTGACGGAACAGATGTTTTTGCAAAAGCTGGAAAAAGCCGACCCGTTCCTACGCGGCCTGATGCACATCATGGCCGACACCATCCGCACCATGGGCAAAAAGACATCGGGGTGAAACGAAAGGTGATCAAAATCACTTGATGATTGTGCAGTCTTGCTAGACTGTGCGCAGTAGATGGCGTCCACGCCTCCTTGAACCGTAACGGGCGAGATTTATGACACCTGAAAACACACCCCAAGCCCCGGACGTCAAACCTGCCAAGACCGGCGTGGTGGGCAAATTGCGCGGCTATTTCATCGCCGGCATTCTGATCACCGCGCCGATTTCCATCACGATCTATCTGGGCTGGCTGTTCATCACCTATGTGGACAGCAAGGTCACGCCGCTGATTCCGGTCAAGTACAACCCCGAAACCTACATGCCGATTGGCGTGCCGGGGCTCGGCGTTGTGGTCGTGGTGGTCGGCTTGATCTTGATCGGTGCGTTCACGGCGGGCTTCATGGGCCGGTTTTTCCAGCGCACTTGGGAACGGGTCATGGACAAGGTCCCTGTGTTGCGCGGGGTGTACAAGGCGCTCAAGCAAATTCTCGAAACTGTTTTGGCGCAGCAATCCAACGCCTTTCGCGAAGCGGTGCTGGTGGAATATCCACGCCGCGGCATGTGGGTGATCGCGTTCATCACCGGGCGCACCCAAGGCGAGGTACAGAGCCTCACCGAAGAAGAGGTCATCAACCTGTTCGTGCCGACCACGCCTAATCCGACGTCCGGCTTTTTGATTTTCGTGCCCAAGGAAGACATCGTGCCGTTGTCGATGAATGTGGAAGAGGCCCTGAAAATGGTCATTTCCGGCGGCATCGTTACGCCGCCCGACCACCGCCCGGTGGAAGAGCAAGGAAAGGTCACCGTGCGATCGGGCGAAAACCATGTCGCGGACAGCAACGCTTAAGCGAGTGCGTTCAGGACTTCTTTCAAGCCGTCCGCCATTTCATAGCCATCTGTTTCGCTCAGCTTCACCCAGCGCGCTTCGGTGTGCTCGGCTGATAGCACGACTTCGCCATCATCAGGACGGCACAAAAACGTCATGCCGATGCATTCCTCCCGTTCGGGTCCATAGTAAAAATGGAAGGTATCGAGCACGCGCAAAGGCGCGACAGTGAGCCCGGTTTCCTCGCGCGCTTCGCGGATTGCCGCCTGTTCGGGTGTCTCACCGCTTTCCACCCGCCCGGAACAGGGGTCCCAATACCCTGGCAGGTGTGACTTGTCGAGACTGCGCTTAAGCAGCAGCACGGTGTCATCCCGTCTGATCACGGCGCTCACATGGACACCGAATTTTGCGTTCATAGCAAATATCCTCAACCGGAGCGCAGATGCTTGATCGCCGCGTCGCGTTTAAACAGAGTGCGCCCGACCATTCATTCGTCCTTTGATCAACACCTTATTTTGCAATAAAGGCGAGAGTATAGTATACTGCAAGATGTTCTGGTTGTGTTGTTGGGGGATGTCATGAGCCAGATTACAGGAAAAAAACAGAACATTATCGAAACGCGGGACGGTGCCACCGGCGATTATGCGTTTACGGATAAATACCCTGTTTCCGTCAGTGGACAGCGCAAGACGGTTTTACACAAAAGCGGCCTCCTGATCACGGCATTTTATACCAAACCCGCCAAAATCGGTTTGGCCTATTCCAAGGACAACGGGGAAACTTGGGAGGTCCGCCCCGATATATTTGCCGGGTTTGCGATCCCGGGAATGCAAAACGCCTTTAATCCCGCCCTTGCGACTGATCGGGACGGTGTTGTTCATATGGCGTTTCGCGCCTTTGGTCCCGATACGGCGCCATATGCGTTTATCTGGTACGCAAAATCAAAAGATGGCGTCGAATGGTCAAAACCCATGCTCTTGCCGCCTGTGAACGGCCAAAATTTTTATCACGGTTATCCGGTCATTGGCAGCGGACCGAAGAACGAAGTGTATATCGCCTTTGATTTTACGGGTGACCTTTACCTTGCACGTTCTCTCGATGGGGGAAAACAATGGGCCCCCTTAAAGCAGATCACCCAATATGGTAACGAAGACACGCGCCCCTCAATGGTGGTGGATAAAGACGGCGTCATCTATCTGGCGTATTCCACATACGGGTATCTGTATTGCTTGAAAGGCCAGGGGCAGGGCGAAAACTGGCAGCGCCGTAAAATTTTCGGTTCGGAGCGCGTCGGCGGCCACTATCCCAGTATCGCGCTCGATAATAAGCAAAAGCCAGTGATTGCGTACCGCGCTTTTTCGGGTGGATTGGGGCCGGATGTCTATCGCGGCATTCATATTCATCGTCAGGTCAACGACTGGACCAACGCGTGGAATGAATACGTGATCGATACCGTTTATACGACCACAATGGACGCCCACACGCCGAGTCTTGCGATTACGCGGGAGGGCATGGCCCAACTGACCTATATCCGCAGTATTGAGCAAAACAGTGTGCCCTGGCAAAAGTGGGCCAAGGATATCGTTTTTAGCCAATCAAAGAATTGGGTGGATTGGACAGCGTTCCAACAAATTACCGAATCTCACGATGGGCAATTTGGCCCGCAAGTTTGGCCTAACCTGTATTGGCAGCCGAATGCTCCTGCGAAAGGTGGCTTTTTGGTCGTGTGGGATGGAAAAGATGAAAAGGCCGAGCTCCCAAGCCAACCTTGGTTCGCACGTTCCTTTTGCACACCTGATTTTAAGGTATAGGTGTTTAGTCCCGGCCTCTGAGGGGGCGTACTCAGCCACTGCGTAAAAATTTGATCGCCGCGTCGCGCTCGAACAGGTAGAGCAATGTGCGTAGCGCTTGGCCACGCGGGGTCTTCAAATCCGGATCGGTTTCCAAAATAACCTTGGCGTCGTTGCTGGCGGTGGTGAGCAGGTTCTGGTGCGCCTCCAAATCCGCCATGCGAAATTCCGGCAGGCCGCTTTGACGGGTGCCCAGCAGTTCGCCCGCGCCGCGTAGTTTCAAGTCCTCTTCGGCGATGACGAAACCGTCTTCGGTTTCACGCATGATCTTGAGGCGTTTTTCCGCCACCTTGCCAAGTGGAGGTTGGTACACCAGCAAACAGCTCGACGCTCCGCTGCCGCGCCCGATGCGTCCGCGCAGCTGATGCAGTTGCGCGAGGCCAAAGCGTTCGGCGTGCTCGATCACCATCACGGTGGCCTCAGGCACATCGACGCCGACCTCGATCACCGTGGTGGCGACCAGGATGTCGATTTTGCCGGATTTGAAATCCGCCATCACCGCGTCCTTGTCCTTACCCTTCATGCGCCCGTGAACCAAGCCGATACGTTCGCCGAACATTTTTTTGAGATCCTCAAAACGGTCCTCCGCGGCGGCGAGGTCGAGCTTCTCGCTTTCTTCCACCAGCGGACAGACCCAATAGACGCGTGCGCCTTCGTCGAGCTTGCGCTGCACGCCCTCGGCGATAGAGCCGAGCTTGGAGGACGGAAACACCCGCGTATCGACCGGTTGGCGACCGGCGGGTTTTTCCAGCAAGCGCGACACGTCCATGTCGCCGTACGCCGTCAGCATCAAGGTGCGCGGGATCGGCGTTGCGGTCATCACCAACACATCGACGGCGGAACCCTTGGCGGCCAGTTCGAGACGCTGGTGCACGCCGAAGCGGTGCTGTTCGTCGATCACCGCCATCCTCAAGCTGGCAAACGCCACATCGTCTTGAAACAAGGCGTGGGTGCCGACCGCGATTTTGATGTCGCCGGATTTCAGGCCATCGAGGATGGCGGCGCGGGTTTTGCCTTTTTCGCGCCCGGTTAAGACCGCGACTTCGACGCCTGCGGCTTCGGACAAAGGTTGAATGGTGTTCAAGTGTTGGCGCGCCAAAATTTCGGTGGGCGCCATCAGCACCGCTTGATGACCCGCTTCTACCGCCGCCAACATCGCCAACAGCGCCACCACGGTCTTGCCTGATCCGACATCGCCTTGCAACAAGCGCAACATGCGCAGGTCGGATTCCATGTCTTGGATGATTTCGTCCAGCGCGGCACTTTGCGATCCGGTCAGGGCGAAGGGCAAGGCGTCGAGCACCTTTTGACGCAAACCGCCGTCGCCCTCGGTCGGATGGCCCTTGGCCTTACGCATGCCGCGCCGTACCAAGCCCAAAGCCAGCTGATTGGCGAGCAGTTCGTCATAGGCCAAGCGTTCGCGCGCCACCGCGTGGGGATCGATGTCCGCCAGTTCGTCGGGTGCATGGGCAGCGAGTAGGCTGTCGTGCCACGCCTTCCAGCTGTGTTTCGCCAGCAAGGCCGGGTCGTGCCATTCGGCCAGTGGCGCGGTTTGAGTCAACGCGCCGTGGATGGCCTTGGCGAGAACCTTTTGCGACACACCGTGGGTGAGGGGATAGACCGGCTCCAGCTTCAATACCGTGTCTATCTGTTCCGGTTCGACCATATGGTCGGGGTGGGTCATCTGAATTTCATTGTTGTAGTGCTCGACCGTGCCGGAGATCACACGCAGTTCGCCTTCGGGTAGGGTCTTGATCAGGTAATCGGCGTGGGCGTGAAAGAACGTCAGTACCAGCGTTCCCGTATCGTCCTCGCACACCACCCGATAAGGCCGTGAACGGGTTTGCGGGGGGATGTGTTGCATCACGCGCACGCTTAATGTGCACAGCTCACCGTGGCCGGCTTGCGCCACCGTGCATTGATGGCGCCGGTCCACCGCGCCGCTGGGCAGGTGCCATAGCAAGTCCACCACGTGTTCGCCAGCCAAGCGTTCCAGTGCCGGTTTCAAGCGCGGTCCCACGCCTTTCAGCGTATCGACGGGCTTGAATAAGGGGTAGAGAACTTGCGGACGCATGCGGGTTCCGAAAATGAGTGTGCTGACAGACGCGGTTCAAAGATTTATACCTGCATCCGCCGCCCAACACACTACCTGAGCCACAACATGTCCGAAACACTCGATCGTAAACGCAAACGCTTGCTTTTTCATTGTACCCACATGGGTATGAAGGAAAACGACGTGATGTTCGGGGACTTTGCCGAGGCGCATCTGGCGGACCTGTCTGACGCGGAAATCGAAGAGCTGGAAGCGCTTTTGAAAAACAACGATATGGATTTGTTCAAGTGGGTGATGGGTCAGGCCGAGGTTCCGAATGAATGGGACACTCCGTTAATGAAGCGCTTGCAAGAGTTCAATTCCGGTCGGAAAGCGGGCGTATAAGTCTTTGAAACATTTGATTGAACAATTGGCAAAATCTGGGCGGGTGCGCATTTCCGGCACCCCCGGCGGGATGGATGCGCGGGTGGTGGCGGAATTGGCGAGCCGCGGCCGCGATGTGCTGTTCGTCGCACGCGACGATGTTGCGGGGGCGCGCTTGGACGAAGCCTTGCAGTTTTTCGCACCCGAAGTCGAGCGCATCGATTTCCCGTCTTGGGACTGTCTGCCGTATGACCGGGTGTCGCCCAACGCCGCCATCGTGTCGCAACGCATCAATGCGCTGACGCGCTTGTTGTCCAAGTCCGAAGGCAAAGGGCGGGTGGTGGTCGCCACCGTCAGTGCGTTCTTGCAGCGCGTTCCACCGCGCGATGCCTTCAAGGGTTCAACCCTACTCGTGCGCGCAGGCGAAACGGTCGATCCCGAACAGCTGGACACCTATTTGATCGAACACGGCTACCACAACGCCCAAACGGTCATGGAACCGGGCGAGTTTGCCAAGCGCGGAGGCTTGGTGGATATCTTCCCCACCGGCGCGGAGCAACCCGTGCGTCTGGATTTCTTCGGCGATGAGGTTGAAAGCCTGCGCAGCTTCGATCCCGCCAGCCAGCGCACCACCGGCGATGTTGCCGAGCTGGCGTTGCGCCCGGTCAGCGAAGTGCCGTTGGATGAAGACGCCATCAGCCGCTTTCGCACCGGCTACCGCGCGTTGTTCGGTGCGGTGACCAAGGCCGACGCGCTGTACGAAGCCGTATCGGAAGGCCGCCGTCACATCGGCATGGAACACTGGTTGGCGTTGTTTTACGACGGGTGGTTGGAAACCATACTCGACTACATGTCTGGCGCCGTGGTTCTGTTGGACCACCAAACACCACAAAGCATCGAAGCGCGGCTGGATTTGATCGATGAATACTACGGCGCGCGCAAAACCATGATGGATGCACCCAAGGGCGCACAGTCGGCGGATGCGCCGCTGTACAACGCGGTGCCGCCCGAACGTCTGTATCTGAACGCGCAGGACGTCGATCAGCTGCTCAAGCCCTTTGCGTGCGCGGAGTTCGATCCGTTCGACGCGCCTGAAAGTGTCGATACCCTTAACGCCGGGGCCAAAGCCGGACGCGATTTTTCCGACGCCCGCGTCAACCCTGACATCAACGTGTTCGATGCGCTGGGCGATCATGTCGAAGCGTTGGAAAAAGAAGGTCGCCGAGCGTTGATCGGTGCATTCACGGTCGGCACCCGCGAACGCCTGATGGCGGTGATGAACGAACATGGCCTGGAGCCATTGGAGCAAATCGATGGCTGGGCGGATGTCAAAAAGCTCAGTAAGGGCTCCATCGGTGTGGCGGTGTTGGGCTTAGAGCGCGGCTTCGTCACCGAAGATCTCGCGATCATTTCCGAACAAGACATTTTGGGCGAACGCCTCAGTCGTCCCGGTAAGCGCAAGGTTTCCGCCGATAATTTCATCGCCGACGTCACGTCGCTATCGGAAGGCGACATGGTGGTGCACTTGGAACACGGCATCGCCCAGTACGCCGGGCTGGTGACGTTGGACGTCGGCGGTGCGGCGCACGATTGTTTGAAGCTGATTTATTCCGGTGACGACAAGCTGTTTTTGCCGGTGGAAAACATCGACGTCATCACCCGCTACGGGTCCGAAGACGCGGGCGCAAACCTGGACAGGCTGGGCGGTGCGGCGTGGCAAGCACGCCGGGCGGGGCTCAAACAACGCCTCAAAGACATGGCGGAAGAACTGATCAAGATCGCTGCCGACCGCGAACTGCGTCAGACCGAACGCATGGTGCCTGACCCCGGTGCGCTGGACGAATTCGCGTCACGCTTTGCCTACAATGAAACCGAAGATCAATCGCGCGCCATCGCCCAAGTGGTGTCCGATCTGGGTGAGGGACGTCCGACGGATCGCTTGGTGTGCGGCGATGTCGGTTTCGGCAAGACCGAGGTCGCGTTGCGCGCCGCGTTCGTCGCCGCCATGTCGGGCCGCCAAGTCGCCCTGGTGGTGCCGACCACGTTGTTGGCGCGCCAGCACTATCGCAATTTCCAAGACCGCTTCAAAGGCTTCCCCGTGCGCATCGCCCAGCTTTCCAGGCTGGTCAAGCCTAAGGACATGAAGCTCAACAAAGACGCCATGACGTCGGGCAACGTCGATATCGTCGTCGGCACCCACGCGCTGTTGGCCAAGGACGTCAAATTCCGCGACTTAGGTCTGCTGATCATCGACGAAGAACAGCACTTCGGCGTCAAACACAAAGAGCAGCTCAAGGCGCTCAAAGCCGACGTGCACGTGCTGACCCTGACCGCGACGCCGTTGCCGCGCACGTTGCAACTGGCGCTGACGGGTGTGCGGGAAATGAGCCTCATCGCCACGCCGCCGGTGGATCGTTTGGCGGTGCGTACATTCGTGATGCCGTTCGATCCGGTGGTGGTGCGCGAAGCAATCATCCGCGAACGCTTTCGCGGCGGCCAGACGTTCTATGTCTGTCCGCGCATCCAGGACCAAGCGTATCTGAAAAAGAAGCTCAAGGAGTTGGTGCCCGAAGCCGCCGTCGCGGTGGTCAACGGCCAAATGCCTGCATCCGATCTGGAAGACATCATTTCGGAGTTCTACGAAGGCAAGTATGACGTGTTGCTGTCCACCAACATCATCGAAAGCGGTTTGGACCTGCCCAGCGTCAACACCATCTTGATCCACCGCGCCGATATGTTCGGCTTGGCACAGCTCTATCAGTTGCGCGGCAGGGTGGGGCGTTCCAAAACCCGTGCGTATGCTTATCTGACGCTGCCACCTGGTAAGAAACTGACCCCCACCGCCGAAAAACGCCTCACCGTGATGCAGACCTTGGACACCTTGGGTGCGGGCTTCCAACTGGCGTCGCACGATTTGGACATTCGCGGCGCAGGCAACTTGTTGGGTGAAGAGCAATCGGGCCATATCCGCGAGGTCGGCGTCGAGCTGTATCAACAGATGCTCGAAGAAGCCGTCGCCGAAGCCAAGGGTGCGATCAGCGGTGAAGGCCCTGTCGAAGAAGATTATTCGCCGCAAGTCAGCATCGGCATCCCGGTGCTGATTCCGCAAAGCTACGTGTCCGATCTCAACTTGCGCATGGAGCTGTATCGCCGCGTTTCACATTTGGCAAGCGACGCCGAGTCTGAAGCCTTCGCCGCGGAGATGATCGATCGCTTTGGTAAGCTTCCCGGCGAGGTCGAAAACCTGTTGCAGACGGTGACCATCAAGCGCCTGTGTCGGCGCGCGCACATCGACAAGGTCGATAGTGGGCCGAAGGGCGCGGTGGTGTCGTTCAGGAACAATGAATTCCCCAACCCTGGTGGCTTGATCCGCTACATCACCGATCAAGTCGGCACGGTTAAACTGCGCCCCGATCACAAACTGGTCCTCAAACGCGCTTGGGATGGCGGTATGGACAGGCTGAAAGGGGTGACGAGTCTGGTGCGCACATTGGCTGAGATCGCCCAATCGGAAGAATGATCTCACATCGCGTTAAGAGGCCACCGACGCGCCCTCATTGATGAACGGCAATTCCACCCAGAACACGGTGCCGACATCCAGGGTACTGGTAAAGTCGATTTTGCCGTCCATGAGGCCGATCAGTTGCTTGGATATCGTCAGACCGATCCCGGTGCCTTCGATATTGGAGCTTTCCACGCCCAAGCGGGCAAACGGCGAAAACACCTCATCGTGTTTGTCGGCGGGAATGCCGATGCCGGTATCCGCCACCTCGATACGTAGGCGATCATTTTGTGCGATCTTACACGAAATGGTGACCGCTCCCTTGTCTGAGTTGTATTTAATCGCATTCGTGAGAAGGTTCAGCAACACCTGTTTGAGACGTGTCCTGTCGGCGCGCAATTGCCCGTTCGGGAGGGGCATTTCGGTCATGAGGGTGATGCCACGCTTTTCGGCGATCGGGGTGATGAGGTCCATGCATTCCCTCACCAAGCTGAACAGGGCGACGTCCTCAATATTGATGGACAGTTTGCCAGTTTCAATCTGGTTTAGTTCCAAGACCTGATCGATCAAATGCAGCAGGTGTGTTCCTGCCGACAAAATATGATCCATGCTAGCGCTGTGTTTCTCACTTTTGCAAATATCGGGCTCAACCTTGAGCAATTGAGAAAACCCGAGAATGGCGTTCATAGGGGTGCGCAGCTCATGGCTCATACTGGATAGAAATATGGATTTGGCGCGGTTGGCTTGCTCCGCCTCATTCTTGGCGATGCGCAGGGCTTCAAGGGTGATCTTTTGCTCCTGGGCATTGGCTTTAAAGGCTTTCATGGAAGTCGTCAGCGCATGAATTTCTTCGATTTCGGGCGGAGCGGGAATGTCAACGTCGGTTTCGTCATTGGCCAATCGCAGCATGGCGTTGGAAATTGCGCTTATGGGGGTGGCGATTTTGTGCGCGGCGAGCACACTTAGAACCGAAACGCCAAGCACGGTCAGCCCGCCTATGATGAGCAGCCATATCTGAACGTTGTGCTGCATCGCGAACAGCATTTCGTTCATTTCGATCACCGCCTCTTGGTGAACCGAGTCCGCGACGCCCATGCACCCCGCACCGACCGTGCTACCGCCGATATCCGTCAAGGGGGTGCAGCTCAAAGTGAAACCTTCGCCGCCGGATTGTATTGCGACCTCAAAGGGTGTCGCGGTTGAGGTTGCGGCTCGCGAAAGCGGAGGGATGGCGTCTGGAAACCCCACGCCAATGAGCGGCGTTGGTCCCGAATAGATGGCCACTTGGGATGACGTCAAATGATAGAGGCCCGTCAAAGCACGGTCCCAACGACTGATCAGCTTACCGGCGATCAGTGTCCCTAGGGTTTCGCCGAAGTCGTTCTCGACGATGGTGGCGCTGACGAAGGCAAGCTCGCCGCTTTCACGTTTCGCCGCACGACCCGCCACCACGTTCAGCGCCAAATCATCAATGAACCCTTGTTCAAGCTGAACAATCCCCCGAACGGCGCGGGCGCCTTGTCCATCGTCGCCCGTCATCGCCGTTTGAATGAGCGCGCCGAGGGGAGAAGACCGATACCGTGTGCCGAGAGTGATTTCGCGTGCCTCTTGGGGAAACGACGCCAGTACGTTTCCATGCAAATCGATAACGGTTAGAAAGTCCACGGCACCGTCTTGTTGCGCCTTTTGCAGTTGCAGGTTCAGCGGGGCCGATTGGCTTTTGAAAATAAAATCCTGCACAAGGTTTGAGCGCGCCAGGGTGTCGAGCGTAAACGATATCCGGTCCAGTTGTCGGCTTGTGAACAAATCTAAAGTTGCATGTGCGCGCTTAAGGTCGGACTGCGTCGTTGCTAAATGGTTGCGCTGAAGTGAATCTCCATGATTTTCAAGGGTTTGAGAGAGCTCATACCACAACACCCAGCCCATAAGCACCAATGCGCCTGTGATCGCCGGAATGAAGGTCGTCAAGAGGCGTCGTTTGAGCGTCATGGTCTTGAATTTATGCATACATATTGCGCCTATTTGGGAAGTCCGCCGTACTGGCGAATGACGCGCCGCGCCGCATCGGTTTTGAGAAATTCAATAAATTCTGCGACCAGGCCTGTCATGTTTTCAGCTTTGTAGACCAAGGCCAGTTCGGTGAAGGATGCATAGCCGGGGGCTGTCGGCATTTTACCGTCGATGCGCAAAACTTTCACTGGTGACTGAAGCGCATCCGGATAGGGTCCGAACCCGATGGCGCGGGGCAATTCAGCGACGATGGCGAAATTATCCTGGGTTGTGGTGGTCGTTTTCGATTTTACGGTGATGGCGATCTGACCGAAACCGGGGAGCGTTTTCCGCAGATTCTGCAAAGAACTGTCGCCGTCTTCGCGGCGCACCACACGGATTTTTTCGTCATCGCCGCCAACTTCGCGCCAGTTTTTGATGTTCCCTGCAAAAATCTGCACAACTTGATCCGTGGTGAGGCTGTCTACGGCGACGCTTTCATTGACGAAAAAGACAATGGGAAATTTTGCGAACGCCATGTACGTCAACCCGTAACCTTTTTCTCTGTCCTTAATCCGGCGTGCCACGCGACCAAGCGCAAACTGCCCGTTGCCGACGGCTTTGATGCCGCCGGAAGAACCGATGCTGGGGGGGATGAGTACGGTTTTGGCACCATGTGTGTCGTTAAATGCTTTTGCAAGTGCGGACACAATGACAAACCCATCGCCCGTTCCAACGATGGAAAGCTCTTCAGCCTTGGCGGAGCGGCACGACAAAACAAGAAAAATCGATAAAGTCGTCAGGAGGAAATCTCTCCGTGTGTATCGAAAGCGTGTGTATCGAAACATTGAGTTGTGTCCTCCTAAACTGAACGGCACATGCCATCAAACAGAAAACTTAGAGAGCATGGTATGTATGGTTGATGTTGATCTTTTTCTCCTTTTATTTCCAATGGGCACGATCAATTTAGTGTGCCCCAAGTTCACGTGGCCAGGCAACGCAAAGTTCACACAGAAGTCACCCAGCCGTTACATCGAAATTCTAGCGTCTCAATCTTGCGCCGAATAGGGATTCGGCGCGTCATTATAAATTCGAGGAAGGGTCGTTTCATGACCATTAAGCAAGTACGCATTCAGTCCGTTCTGGGTGCCACGTCCATCATCGCCGCCGTCATGGGGCTGACGGCGTGCGCCGGGACGACATCGACCCTGGAACAGGGCGTCTATACCGCGAAAAACCATGCACTGGACCTTGGCAAAGTGTCGTTTCGCGGCAACAAAACAATGGATTTCACCGTCGGTATCGGTAGCGGCGCGTTCCATTACAAGGGCGATCCCGACAACGTATTTTACACCGTCACCGATCGCGGGCCGAACATCAAATGCAGCGCCGTGAAGAAACTGTTGGGCGCCGACAATGCGGATCTCTGCGGCGGCGATAAAAAGGGCAAGGTCTTCCCCATCCCGCGTTTCGCGCCGACCATCTTTAAAATCGCGCTCAACGACGATCGCAGCTTTTCAGTGCTGGAAACGGTGACCCTGAAAAATTCCGTCGGCCAGCCGGTTAGCGGCGTGGTCAATCCTCTGACCACGTCCAACACCGAAAACGGTTACGCCAACATGGGCGGAAAGCTGGCGTTCGACAGCGAAGGGCTCGATGTGGAATCCATGGTCCGCATGTCCGACGGCACGTTCTGGATTTCCGATGAATATGCACCGTCGATCGCCCACGTGGCGGCGGATGGTCGCATCCTCAAGCGGTTGGTGCCGACGGGTCTGGATAAAGACCTCTCCGGTGCAAACTATCCGGTCATGGCAAAACTTCCTGGCATCTTGAAGTGGCGCAAACTCAACCGTGGGATTGAATCCATCGCCGTATCCGACGATGAAAAGTCGCTTTATTTCGCGATGCAAAGCCCGCTGGCCTATCCCAACGTCAAGACTTACAAATCGTCGAACGCCGTGCGCTTGTTCAAGATGGACATCGCCACGCTCAAAGTGGTGGGTGAATACATCTATCCGCTTGACGATCCGAAAAGCTTCACCGTCGACAACTCCACCAAGGCGCGCAAGCAAAACAACGTGAAGGTCAGTGAAATGACAGCGCTGAAGGGCGATCGCTTGCTGGTTTTGGAACGGATATCCAAGACCACCAAGTTCTACGTGGTCGATCTCGCCAAAGGCCGCAACATCGCGGGCAGTAAGTGGGATGCGGAAGTCGTCTCGCCGTCCCTGGAACAGTTGAAGGTTGAAGGCATGGCGAAAAAGAACATTCCTGCGCTTGAAAAAACCTTAGTCATGAACACCGACAATCGCGGCGGCATGCCCAAGAAAATCGAAGGTATCGGTTTGGTCGACGCCAAAACCTTGATGCTGATCAACGACAACGACTTCGGCATCGAAGGCGACGACACCGCCGTGGTGGTGGTGAAGTTGAGCACGCCATTGTTCTAAAAAACCGGAAATTCGGGTATGAGAATGGGGGGCCTCGCTTGAGGCTCCCCATTATTTTAAAAGAACGTCAGGCCGCGCCCGCGTCGAGAAGACGGGCGAGAATTTCCGGGGGCTGAGCGCCTTGCAAGGCGATCTCGCCGTTGATCAGAAAACATGGCACGCCGTTGACGCCGGTTCTGTGCGCCAGACTGTTTTGTTCACGCACCCACGAAACGTCCGTGCTGCTGTCGAGATAGGCGTCCAGCGCGCCGCCTTCCAGGCTGACGGAACGTCCGATGGCGCTGAGCTCATCCAAATCGCCGATATCGCGGCCCTCTTGAAAATAAGCGTGGTACAGCCTTTCCACCACGCTTTCCGCGAGACCGAATTCATCGGCATAGTGTACCAGCCTGTGCGCGCTGACCGTGGAGGGGGTGTGATGGATGCGATCAAATTGAAACGCAATTTCTTCGGATTGCCCGGTCGCCTCCAAAGCGCCCAACAAGCGTCGTACGCGCGATTCCGTACCAAATTTGTTCAGCAAGTAGGAACTGCGCTCCATCCCTGTGGGCGGCATTTCAGGGTTGAGCATGAACGGTCGCCAAACAAGCGTGGCGCTGATGGCGGAACGCAGCCCCAGCGCGCGCTGTAGACGGCGTTTGCCGATATAGCACCACGGACAGATCGGATCGAAGAAGACGTCGATTTGCATAAACCTATTCTTTCATGGCTTGTGCACGGCGTCGAGTGCGGTGCCGAGGTGAAGAGAAAGTGCGATTGACCACGCTATGTGGGCGCAATATGCTCCGTCCTCACGAAGATCAGGACATACTTAGGCATATGAATCATAAGTCACAAAATATCACGCGTGTCGATCATCGCATTGCGGCCGAGGAACGCCACGCCAAAGCGGGCCACCGGGGCGGCGTGGTCTGGTTTACCGGGCTTTCGGGTTCGGGCAAATCGACATTGGCGTTCACTCTTGAAAAGCATCTGTTCGATCATGGTTATCAAGTCTATGTGCTCGACGGCGACAATGTCCGCCATGGCCTGTCCGGAAATCTAGGATTTTCCGAACAAGACCGGCGCGAGAACATTCGCCGCGTCAGCGAAGTTGCGGGCCTGTTTGCGGAGGCCGGCATCATCGCCATTGCGGCCTTCATTTCGCCGTATCACGAAGAGCGCCAATTGGCGCGCCGGATCGCGGGTAAACACTTTTTCGAGGTGTTTTTGTCCGCGTCCGTCGAGGTCTGCGAAACACGCGATCCCAAGGGGCTGTATCAAAAAGCCCGCGCAGGACAGATCAAGGACTTCACCGGGATTGACGCCCCCTATGAGCAACCCGCCAGGGCTGAATTGGTGCTGGACACAGCTACTCGCTCCGTCGAAGACTGCACCCAGGAACTGACCGCTTTGATTGAAAAGCATTTCCGTTTGTAACGGGGGGGGATTCATTCCTTTTTGTAAACAATCGGACACACGAGCTTGCTAAGCTGACGCCATGCCATTGCCCGATACGATTCCCGTTAACCGAGCCATCGACCGCGCCGCGCTGACGGATGGGCGGGGGCGGTTTCGTGAAATCGTGGCCGCGCTGAACGCCGATCACGGTGCGTTTCTGGCGGATGCGCGCCCGACGGAGGCCTTTTTTACCCCACTGGGCGCAGAGCCTCAAGGAACGGGCGCGCCCGTCGATGTCTTGTCACGCTTGGACGGCGTTAACGTGATTGCCGTGCCGGGGTATCTGACCGAATGCGTCTCATTTTTGGCCGATTGCTTGACCGACGGGCTCGTGCACCTGCAAAGCCTGGGCGCGCGGACCTCGATCGCGCCGGTGGCGGGGCGGGGCGGGTGTGCGGAGAACGCCCGTAGACTGCGCGATCATTTGGCGGCGCAAGGCGAGGAAGACACCTTCACCATCCTTGTGCCCATGTCCAAGGGTGCGGCGGACACCTTGGAAATGCTCGCCCTTTACCCTGAAACGGTGGAGCGCATCGATGCCGTCGCTTCCCTGGTCGGGTGCGTGTGCGGATCGCCCTTGAAGCATATGGCACCCGATTGGTTGAAATGGATCGAGCGCACCTTGCCGCTGCCCACCTGCGCACGGTTCGGCGGCGCGGCGGTGCACAGCCTTGGGCCCGAAGCGCGCACGGAATTTCTAGATGGTTTTCATATGCCCCGCACGATACGCACCTACAGCCTTTGCGCCGCCGTGGGGCAAGAGGGCATGTCGGCGGGGATGATGCCGTCGTATCGCGCCTTAAGCGCCATCGATCCGCTCAACGACGGGCAAATGTTGCTGCGCGATCAAATTCTGCCCGGGGCGACATTCCTCGGCGCGCTCAACTGCGATCACATCGCCACGGGGATGCCGTTCAACCGCAACCGGGGGGCCGTGGCGCGCTTCGTCACACGCCATTTCCTCAATCGCAATGCCTTTCCCCGCGAAATTATGCTGGAGGCCCTTGTGCGTCAGGTTTTGCAAGACCTTCGCACATAAGCGTTCACAACTTCCCACAGCCGTTCGTCTCATAAGCAGGACCAAACAATGGGAGAGGACCGATGGGGGAGGGGACGCTATGATCCGCCAAGGTATGCCGGTGATCGGTGTTGTGCTGGTTTTGAGCGGTTGCGCGGGGGGAGAGAACCTCTATGCGGGTCCACTCGGCAATTTTGAGCAAGCGGTCGAGCGCACCGCAAGTACAACCCGTGTTTACAGTGCACTGGCGCGACAAAACCAAAACAATGCGGCCATCAGCGCGGTGGTGGTGAATGCGGACGCGGCTATAGGCTTCGACGTGACGGCCTGCGCAAAGGGCCAAGACGCGTCGAAATGCATGGTCGTGAATGGGGACGGAACGCCCATAACCGCCTCCGTGAATGCGCCTGAGCCCAGCGTGGTGATGATGTCTCGCATCGAAACCTACGCGTCACTTTTGGCCGATATCGCAGGGGCCGTGAGCGCGGCCGAGCTGCAAGTGCGCGAGAAAGCCGCCGGCACCGCACTGGGTAAATTGCAATCAGGGGCACGGGCGCTTAAGGCCGGGCAGAGCGGACGCGGTCTCAAAGACTTCAAGGGGGCTGCCGAAGATGCCCTCGCCGGGGCTTACCTGCAAAGCCAACGTCGCAAACTGCTCACCGCCTTGGTCAAAGATGCCGACCCGATCATCGCGGCGGCTGGTAAAACGCTTGCTTCAGTGCTCGGCGATGTGCGCGCCAGCTACATCGAATCCCAAAGTTTTCGCATCAATTTAGAAGTTCTGAACTTCAACAATCTCGGCCCCTTGCTGAAGGCGGGCAAGACGGCGTCGGCCGTGGCGCAAGCCCAAGTGTTGCGTCGCACGGCCTTGACGCGCTTGATCCGTGAAAGCCAGCAGGTTCAGGCCGTGGCGGGTATGGATGTCGGCGCCGCATTCGATGACATGACCAAGGCGCATGCCGCTTTGCTGAAAGCCCTGGAGTTTTCCTCAACCGAACTCGGCATGGTCGTCGAGGCCATCGAGAATTTCAGCGCGACGTCGAAAAAAGCTTCAAACGCACTCGGTCAATTTCAAGGGATGATGTGATATGGCGGACGATCTCGACACCATTTCGAAAGATATTGAACGTCTCGGCGGGTGCGCCAACGATCTGCAAGCGCTGTCGGCGAAAGCGATCCAAGCTGGCGATGCCGCAAAAGCGCAAGACCTTGCAACCCAGGCGGTGATAATGATGGGCAAAAAGGCCGAATTGAGCGCCAAGCGCCGCAGCCTTGAAACATCGAACCCTGAGTGGCGACAATTGCTCGACAATCTCGACGATCTGGAGCAAAAGGCTCAGGGTGCAAAAGCGGATATGCAAAAGACACAAGATACGGTGGAAGCGGCCAAAACCGTGCTCGGCGCGGTGAGCAAGATCCTGACCGTACTCTAGGGCTTGCCCCGCCCCGCACTGGGTGCTATCAGGTCACTCATTAAGGATGGGTGGCCGAGTGGTTGAAGGCACTGGTCTTGAAAACCAGCGAGGGTTAACGCTCTCCGTGGGTTCGAATCCCACCCCATCCGCCATGATTATTTCTAGGCACGGTCTTATCGTTGATTTTTATGGCCGAGACCTTCGGTGTTTTTTACACCACGGCCACCAATGCAGCGTTTTTGATCTCGTTGTGCATCATCATCACCCCCATCCTGGATAGCCTGATGCATGGGCGGCGTCCTCCCACGGCGATTATGCTGTGCGCCTTGTTGTCGTGCATCGGAACGGCGCTGATGGTTATGCAAGATCGCTTTACCCTCAATCTCGGAGATCTCTTGATTCTTGGCGCGGCTTTTTTACGTGCGGTGATGGTCATTTCAACAAACCGTTTGTTGAAAGACAGAACGATATCGTCGGCCAGCTTGACCACAGTGCAATTCTTGGCCGTCACAGGGATATCCGGCATGGTTGCATTGGCGGTCGATGGTCAGGCTGGTTTCACCTTTCCCGCAAGCCCGCAATTTTGGGGCGCGCTTTTTTTCCTTGCCGGTCTGTGCACCCTGGCGGCGTTTTACATTCAAAACGTTGCCGCGCGCATGACCAATCCCACCCGTGTCAGTTTTTTGATGGGGACGGAGCCGGTCTTCGGCGCATTGTTCGCGGCGGTTCTTTTGTCAGAAGAGATCGGCGCAGTGACGGCGCTTGGCGCAACCATGATTTTGATCAGCACCTATTTGGGAACCCGTTATTCGGCAACGGTGCGGGGCCGTTGCACCCCTGAGCCATCCGCGCAGAACCTGTCGTGAAGAGACCGAGCGGTTGTTTCCGTACGCCATTTGATGGATCGGAAGGGGGCTTTTTGCATTTGGCTATTGAGATGAGCGAAACCCGCTGAAGGCCGACTTAATTGTCTCGGCGAACAGTTGTGTGATGCGAAACACGTCGTTTGTGGCTTGTTTGAGCGTGTCGGCGAAGGCCGTGTCCACGGGGGCGGTCTTGAGGTCCTGCGCCAAGTCTTGAGCGCGGTGTAGGTTGACGATTTTCTGACCGCCCTCGGACAAAGTTACGGTGTCGTGCACGGTGCGGTCTGTACCCCCACCACTGTTGTTGCTCTTCGAAGTGCCGTCGGGTGCGGAGGACGTGCGCAAAACAGCGGGCTTACCGCCGTTCGCAGCTTGCGCGAAAGCGTCCCGAACGCCGCTTTGGTGTGTTTCGATCGTCGCCATGCCCTCATCATAGCATATTCGTTGGCAAGACGCATGCATCGCAAAAGGCCCAGACACTCTTGCAAGTGACCGGGCCATTTATATGCAAACGGTTGCGATGCTTCATCGCGATGTTTTTTTGTTATTTTAAAGACTTATATGCGGCTTTAAAAGCGTCGCGGTCTTCTTCCGTTTCAAAATACACCGCAATGGACTTTTGTCTCAATTCGGTGGAAATGGCTTCGATATCGACGTCCCATTCGCCTTTGCAATTTGCATCCAGCCAATCTTCTATGACGTTGATCGGCGTGGAGGTTTTGAATTTGAGACCTGAGTTTAGAGTCATTTCATGCTCCTCAATTTAGAAACAATCACCTAATTCAGATACAAATTATTTTTACGTCCCGCAAGAGGCGGACTTCCTGAGCCTTGTCCTTAATTGATTGTGGCGGACGCCGTGATGGGAACGACTTCGGTCTCGACCTCGACCTGCTTGCCGTCGCGGTCCAGAAGCGCGTAACCGTCAATGGCGCCGATCATGATTTTTTCGCGCATATCCGTCAAAAATGCTTGCGCCTGTTCCGCGCTGGGCAGACTGGCGTCGGAGTTTTTGGCGATGCCGACGACAACCATGTTCCAATCGGCATTTTGCGCGTCGGCGCTTTCTCGCACGGAGCTGAACGTCATGCCGTGCGCGGCGGGTTGGTGGGCGTCGAACAACACCTGCACCATGGTTGCGTTTTCATCCCCACCAAGACCTGGGGGCAGGGCTTGCTCGACCGCGCCCACGCGGACGAAAACGTAAAGCATGCGATGCTGAAATCCAGACAGGACGCATTGCTGGGCCAAATCTTCAAAATTTTCGGCGTTCATGGAATTCATGGTGGTCTCGAGTTGATTGTGAAAGGGGAGCCGCTTCGCTGTCCCTGTGATTTAGGGGGGCGCTCAGCGGATGTCCAGGGGGAAGGTTACGAATTGTTAAGGGCTATGCACTATAAGACACTGATATTGAAGTGAACTCATGTTCAGGAAATCACGCCATATCGCGGATGCGGAACCCCCAGAAGGGGGGGCTTGAGAGACAGGATGTCATCGTGATGAATTCTCTACACCACCTCATCAGGAGTTTGCCGAGAGCCAAAAGGGCTTTGGGTGGATTTGCAATTCTCGCGGCCTTGTCGAGCGCGACGGCTTCAGCACATGCGGCGGAGCTTCTTGCTCAAGCGCAAATCGCTGCTGCGCCTCCGGCGGTTTTACGCATGAATGTCACCGCCACCTGTGTTGATAAGGATATCAAAGGGGACGCGGTGTTTAAAGTCGTCAACCGCGGCGCCAAGTGGCCGCGTACGGGTGTTTTGAAACTCTACTATGCGGATGACAGAACCCTGATCGGGCAGCGCCGCCTGCGTTTGGCGGACCATCAACGGGTTTCGTTCGTGGTCAAGAACAAGATCATGGCCGGACGTCCCGTGGCAGTTTGGATCGATCCCGAATGGTACAATCGCGACTTCGCGTTTGACGCGGCCCTGAGGTGTCAATAACCGCAAGTGGTGTGTTAATGAACCTTGAAAGAGTGCCGTATCGTCAATCAGCTCCCTAATCAAGGGGGCTTTTTTGTGCCGTCTCTATTGCTACACTGCTTTCGCTTGTGGAAATGCCGTGGAAAAGCCGTTTAGAATGAAACTCATGACAGGTCCGTTGTCCATCAGTGCTCCGACGTTGCCTCCCGCAGACCATGCGGAGGATGTCGCGCGTGATGCGTTGAGCCCCGAAGCCATTCTCGTGTCTGGGTATGGGGAGGCGGCGGTGCTGGTGAACCTTGAAACCAATTGCGCAGTCATGAACCGCCATGCGACGCATGTAACGACATTGTTCGAGGGTGAACTCAATGAACAAATGAGCCAGCTTATCCATATGGCTATCGACAGCGCTAAGCTCATGACGTCGAATTTGTCTTTGTCGACGCTTTCGGGGCAGGCTGTTTATCAACTCAATCTGATCCCGAACGTCTTGGGACAGCAGGTGTTGTGCCTGTTTCACGATCAGACACTGGACAGCAATTTGCGTGATGCGTTGATTGAATCGCGCCAGCGCTTCAAGGATTTGGTGGAAATTTCCAGCGATTTCTCTTGGGAAGTCGGTGCGGACGGTCGCTTCGTGTTCGTTTCGCGTACGGGCGCCTTGGGTTATGCAGCCGATGAAATGATCGAGCGCAAACCGGAAGAATTTATCGTCGGCGCCGAAGAATACGCCCCCGTTCCTTTTTTGGCCGACAAGCGCATCGAAGACATGGAGGTGTGGATGCATCGTGCCGACGGCGGCATGGCCTGCGTCATGGTGTCGGCCATTCCGTTCTATGAGGATGACGGCACGCGGCTTGGCGTGCGCGGTGTATGCCGCGACGTGACGGCAGAGCGCGAGCGCGCGACGGCACTGGCCCACGCCCATCAACGCGAACAGGTTCTCGGCTACATCGTCAACACCATTCGCGATGAAATCGACCCGACCGACATGCTCGCCGCCGCCGCCGCGGCCACGGCGCGGGCCATGGGTGCAAGCGGCTGTCGCGTCCTGCGCATGACGGTGGGCGAGGAGGAAGACGCTCGCCTGGAATTCGAGCCCGCCGCCGAATTCGGCACCGGCGGCCCGGGGCAGTTCGGCGAGCATTTTTTGATGTTCACCAAGGACAACGCGTGGCTACGCGAAGAAGATATCGAGGGTTGGCGGGTGATCGCCGCGCCGTGCTTGCACGGTGGAGAGATCAACGGCGTGATCTGTTTGTGGAAACGCACCGATTGGACCGACGATGACCGTTTGCTGGTCAATGACATATCCAACCAACTCGGCATTGCGATCGAGCAAATCGAAAACCACGAGAGCATCGTACGTCTTTCGCGCACAGACGCGATGACCGGCTTGTTGAACAGGCGGGCTTTTTACGACGATGAGCTGCCGCGCCGCTTTCAGCGTCTCGAACGCGATCAGTCAAGCGGCGCATTGTTTTACATCGACATGGATAATTTCAAATTGGTGAACGATGTGCACGGACACCTGAAAGGGGATGAGGCGATTATGGAACTGCGCGATCTGTTGCACGACTTTGTCCGTCCCGGCGATGTCATTGCTCGATTGGGCGGCGACGAGTTCGCTTTGTGGCTGGATGGCATGGACGAAGACGCCGCCGTGGCGCGCTCGCGCCAATTGCTTGAGCTCTCTCAAGGACTGCGTGAACTGTCCGGCCGTCCGGACCGTCCCTTGGGCATTTCCATCGGCATTGCGGTTCATCGCCCGAGCACCGGCGAGGACCTTGAAGGTCTGCTCGCACGCGCGGACGGCGCCATGTATGAGGTCAAACAAAAATCCAAGGGCGATTGTTGCTTGGCGGCGCCCTACGCCAAAGCGGATTGAGGGGGCAGGCCGTGTTTAAGAGGCTGGTCAACACGTTTAGGGGCAAACCCATCGCTTATGAGGAGGCTAAAAAGCTTGCCAAGGACGAGGACGTCAAAGTCCGTCTGAAGCTCGCCAAGCGTGAGGATTTAGCCCCGGAGTTGCTCTATTTTTTGGCTGAGGACGCATCGCCGGAAGTGCGCCGCGCCATTGCCAAGAACCCCTCCACCCCGCGTCAAGCGGACCTGTTGTTGTCGCGCGATCATGATGATGGGGTGCGGTTCAATCTCGCGGAAAAAATCGCCCAGTTGATCCCTGGGCTCAACCCGGAGGAACTCGATAAGGTCCAAGAACTTGCGCATCAGGTCTTGGAACTTCTCGCCAAGGATCAGGCGACGCGGGTGCGGCGCATTTTGTCCGAAACCTTGAAAGACATTGCCGACGCCCCGCCTGAGGTCATTCGCAGGTTGGCCCGCGATGTGGATCTGGTGGTGTGCGCGCCGGTGTTGGAGCATTCGCCGGTCTTGACGGACGAAGACCTTTTGAAAATCATCACTTCCGGCCCGGTGCTGGGGGCGCTGAGCGTCATCTCCAAGCGCAAGGATTTGAGCGAGGACCTGAGCGACGCCATCTACTTCTCGGAAGACATTGATGCCATCGGCATCATGCTGGGCAACAAATCCGCGCAAATTCGCGAAGATACTTTGGATCGCATCGTCGAGCGCGCCCGCGATATCGAGCCTTGGCACGAACCTCTGGTCGGACGTCCGAAGCTGTCGCGTAAGGCGGTGTTGCGTTTGGCCGAATACGTTTCCGACAATCTGCTCGATACAATGGCTTTACGATCCGACCTTGGCGACAACGCCGCCGAAGCCGTGCGTGAAGAGTTCGAACGGCGCATGGAAGCGGCGGAACGCAGCCGCACCCGCGACGAAGGCGGGCCTCCGGGCGAACGCGCGAAAAAGCTGTTCGATCAAGGGGCGCTCGACGACAAGGCCGTGCATGAAGCCAGTCAGAGCGGTGAACTGGAATTCGTCAAAGCCGCTTTGGTGCTGCAATCAGGTCTCAACATAAGCACTGTGACCAGAATTTTGGATGTCGCCAGCGTCAAAGGCATTGTCGCGTTGTGTTGGAAGGCCGGCCTGAGCATGCAAACAGCCGTTTTGGTTCAAAAGCGCATCGCCCAAGTGCCGCCGCGCGAGGTTCAGGGCAGTGCGGACGGCGGGTATCCCTTCACCGAGGAAGAGATGTCGTGGCAATTGGAATTCTTTCAGGATTCCGCTTGAGTGTCCGCTGACGGGGCGGCACGTTTCGCGGCGGCTTGTTTCGCGGCCCACTTTTCGTCGGAACGCTTGCCCATCTTTTCGATCAACACACCCAGCCCGTACAAGAGTCCGCCCGGCACGAAGGCCAGGACCACCAATGCCGTCCCGGTGGGATCGGATGTGACCATCTGGACCAGCTTGTCCCAGCCGTAAACGAAACCGATGGTCAGATGGCTGAATACGGCCAAGGTGCCGCCAATGCCGAGCAGAAGCCATCCGAAAAATTTGACGACCTGTCCCATACGTTCAATCCGTTTGCTGGCTGGAGAATAAGAAGATGATGAATACTAAGCAATTGTGGCCAAAATAGCATCGATATCTTGCCCCGACTTGGACACGACGTCTTTGTAATCCATATCGCAAACCAGGATGTGCGATTGCAGCCAGTGGAGCAAAAAATCGCGTATTTCATCTTCCAGGTCGGAAGAGGGGTTGAGAACATATTGCTGCCGCGCATCGATCAGTTGTTGTTTGAGTGCGCTATGGGCTTGCTTGTGGGCGTCCAGATCTTCATATCCACACGCCGCCAAGATCGCTTCTTCACGGGAAAAGTGAAAATTGGTGTAATCCATCAGCACCGAAAAAATGCCGTCGGTGACGAACGCGCCTTCGTCGTTTTCCAAGGCATCAATGAAACTGTTCAGCGCCTGGATGAGAATTTTGTGATCGTCATCGAGCGGTGCGCAACCAACACTCATATCTTCGCTCCAGACAATTTTATTGGCCGCCATGAATCCCCCTCAGGCGTAGTCTTTGGTGGGTGGGTGTGGGCGGGTCTTTGTGAACTTTTTTATGCCCGGACGGAATTCAGCCACGAACGGGTCTCATATTCAACCGCTTTTCATGCAATTGTAACCATTACATGATTTTGGCTTCGCCCTTGTATGATGCTAAGCGTGTATGGTGCTAAGTATGCATTTGCTACGAATATGCGCCTTATGTCGGATGGAGACGCCCAGGCAATGCCCAAGACCCTGATCATCGACGACGACCTGGAATTCGAACAACACATCCGCGCGCATTTCGGTGGCGAGACCGGCGGCGGCGATACGTCGTTCGTTTTCGCCCATGATCAGGCGCAGGCGCTGTCGTTGATGGCGGAACTGGACGATATAGACATCGCCGCCGTGACCATCGACAGCGCCGACATCGGCGGACTTGAGATTTTTCGCAAGCTCAAGGGCAAACGCCTGCGTGTTCCGCGCATCGCCGTGACCAAAAGCCGCGATCTGAAAGCCATTCGCGGGGCCATGAACCAGGGTGCGGTGGATTTCCTCATCAAGCCGGTGTCCATCGACGATCTTTTGGCGACGCTGGATAAAGTCTACGCGGACTGCGAACTTCGGCGCAAAGCGTGGCGTACGGAGTCCCAGTTGGCGGCCATTCGCCGCGAAATGGATCTGGCGGGCACCATTCAAAAACGCATCCTTCCCGCGCAATTTCCCAATTCCGAACATTTGCAAGTGTTCGCCCAAACCACTCCGGCGCAGGAAATGGGCGGAGATTTTTACGATTTTTTCGATCTCGACGACGGCACAATCGCCGTGGTGGTGGCGGATGTGTCGGGCAAAGGGGTTCCGGCGGCGTTTTACATGGCGGTGGTGCGCACGTTGTTTCGCGCGGCCGCGCAGAGCCAAACGAGCCCGGCGGCGTGCCTGACGGAAGTTAACCGTCTGCTGATCGACCACGACATTCCGGGCATGTTCGTGACCGCTTTTTACGGGGTGCTCAATCCCGAAACTTGGACCTTCAGCTTTGCCAATGGTGGACATCTGCCGCCGTATCTGGTGCGCGAGAACGGCGACGTGATGCCGATCGAAACGGGCGGCGGCGTGGTGTTGGGGTTCGCGCACGGGGTGCCTTATCAAGAAGATGAGATGCAGTTGGAACAAGGCGACGCGCTGTTCATTTACACCGACGGCTTGACGGAAGCGTTCGACGCCGAGCGCAATCCGTTCAGTGAAGAGCGCCTGATCGACTGCTTGTTGGAAAACCGGTCCTTGTCCGCGCACGCGCTCACCGACAATGTCTTCGCATTCGTCAGCGGTCATACCGACGGCGCGCCCCAGTCCGATGACATCACCAGTTTCGTCATCAAGCGCTTCTGACACCAATTTTCCTATAAATTTTCGGCAATTTTATCGAGTGACTGACGTCATAGGGGAGGCGTTATCGTGCGGCTTAGGCTTGTCTATATACAGATCAAGCCGAAGGAGACCTTCAATGCATGTCATCGCCGTCGTCTCGCAAAAAGGCGGGTCGGGTAAGACCACCCTTTCAGGGCACCTGTCGGTTCAGGCCGAACGCAGCGGTCACGGTCCCGTCGCCGTAATCGACACAGACCCCCAAGGCAGTTTGGCCGCATGGTGGAACGAACGTGAAGACCCCGCACCGGTCTTCGTGCAAACCTCATTGCATGAGCTGCGCGAACATCTCGACAACATGCGCCTGGCCGGGGTGCGCACCGTGGTCATCGACACCCCGCCCGCCATCACCGCGGCAATCCATGAAGTCATCCGTATCGCCGACTACGTTGTCGTGCCGACCAAGCCCAGCCCGCACGACCTGCGTGCCGTGGGGGCGACGGTGAAATTGGTTGAATCGTGCGCCAAACCGATGGTTTTTGTGCTCAACGACGCATCGCCACGCGCCAAGATCACCTTTGAAGCGGCCGTGGCGCTGAGCCAGCACGGCACCGTGGCGCCAGTAACCGTGCATCACCGCACCTTGTTCGCGTCCTCCATGATTGACGGACGCACGGCCATGGAGTTGGAACCCAACGGCCCGTCCGCGACCGAAATTTTGGGCTTGTGGGAATACGTCAATGCGCGCCTCAACGCCCAGGTGTTGCCAACCGCCATCGGTTTGGACGCGGTCAAACGTTATGACGGATTGTCCGGTGCTAAACAGCCGTTCGCCCCACCCAACGTCCCGTCCGAGGGAGAAGCCGGGCACAGTGGCGATGACGCGAAAGCGCCGGAAATCATGGCCGATGGTCCCAATCCTCAGCAGGCGCCGCTAACGCAAATCAAACCCGTGGAACGTGTTCCCGGTCCTGTGCCGAATTCCGTGCCGATGGCGTACGGCGTGCCTGCGGATGAGCAAAACCTGTGGGACGGCTTCGCTCCTTCGAAGGAAGAAACGCAAGGCGCACCGCGACAGGCACGGCCCGAACGCCCATCGGCGGGCCACGAACCACGCGTGTTTGGTCGCCGCCAAGTGCGTCAAGCGATCTGAGCCGGGAGAAGGACACACGTTATGGCCACCAGCCCCAAACCGGCATCCCGTCCGGCCCCCCGATCTGCGGCCCGTCTTGACGCATCGTTGTTGTTGGCGCGCAAAGGCCACGCGATGCCCGCCGTCGCCTCGACGCAACACAACAACCCCGGCTTGGCTTGGGGGGCGCATCCGCATCCGCAAGACTTTCAGTCGCAAAATTCCGCCCGACCGGTTGCACGCGCGAAGGCGGTTGCGACGGCGCGGTTGCGCTCCGACACTTTTGTGAGCGAGCGAACAGCGAAAGCGAACCCGAACCCACGCCAACATGCACAAAGCCCCAAGGACGATGTGGCGCTGACCTTGCGTTTAGAGGATGAGACTTACCTACGGCTCAAATATCTGGCGCAAAAAAGCGGCATGAGCGCACACAAAATTCTCAATGAAGCGCTGGCGTTTCACCTCGTTCGCAATGGGGTTCCACGTTCACGTAAGCTGGTTATAAAGGCGGACAAATGATGAGATTGCGGGGCTAAATGATGATGTTGAAGCTCTGCTGCGCATTTGAAAACAGCGCATCGCGGGCTTGGCGGGATGCAAAGCCTTGGCCGTCCTGTGCGCCGTTGTTGCGATAGGCTTGGTGAGCCTTGTTTATGTCGGTGTTTGTCGGACCGCCTTGGGCGCTGTTCAGGTTCAAGCGCTCTTCACGCGCCTCCTGGGACACCTCGTTGAGGACTTGACGGGCTTGCGCGGCGACGGCGACGTCTTGGCTGGACGGATTGGCCGGGGCCAGCGCGGCGCGGATAACGGCTTCCATTTTGGCGGCGGTGGCGGCGGCGGACTGTTCGCGGCCGGTGTCTATGGAAACCTCACCGCTGACGGCGTACTGCTTGCCGTCGGGGCCGCGGGTGTAGGTGAATTGCGCCCCGCCGGTCAGCGTTCCGCCCGCCGACCTGTGAGCGCGTTCGTGGGCGCGCACTTCGCGATCTATTTTTTTGAGCTCCTGGACCCTTTGCTGTTCCTCTTGGGTCAGGTCTTGGGCTGCGCCGCCTTGGCGACTTGGGGTGGGGGACGACGTATCGTCGCGGCGCACATTGGCGCCGCCCCGAGCCTCTTGGGCGGCGAGCAAGGTTGCAGGCGTGGTGACGTAGGTGGTGTAGCCCGGTCCTTCGGCGGCTTTGGGGGCGGATTGCGCGGTGGCGTCGTTGACGCGGGCTTTGGGGCGCGACGAAGGGCCGACGCCCAAAGATGAGGCGTTCAAGGATCCGTAACTGGTGCGGACCTGATTGTCGATCATCAAAAGCCACTCTGCGCGGTTTGGGTCGCTGCGTCACAGAGGGTTTCTACCCGTTCCCATCACGTTCTCGTGACGTAGAACGAAAAATACTACAGGAATATGAGATTTTTTTCCAGATACTTGCGCCTTCAAGGAAAGAAAACGGCGCCAGCACTTGACCCATCGGTCCCAGGTGAGAGACCCTGAGTGCAATGAGAAGCGTTGAACAACACCGCCAAACGGCCCACGTACACTGAACGCCGACTGTCACAGACAGGAGATATTTCCGTGCACACGATCACCGCATTCCATACGCAATCTCTTCATTTCGCAGCAATTCTTGGCGCAGTTGTTTTGATTGCAAGCCCAGCCCGCGCCGACACTTGGTCCTGTCCGCAACTGCACGAAGCGGTGTTCTTGGACGAACCCGATGAGGTACGCGAAGTGCTGGCGCACGGCGTCGACGTGAACTGCAAGGACGTTCTCGGCCATACGGCGTTGGTGACGGCGGTAAACGGGGCGTCCATGGCGTCGTTCGATGTGTTGATGCAGGCGGGTGCACGGGTCAATGTGCGGACCGAATTCGGGCAGTCTTTGTTACAACACACGAAAAAGAAATTTCGCTCCGTTGACCATCAAAAGGGCTTGGAGCAATATCGCGTTCTCTATCAAACCATGATCGGCCAACTGCAAACGGCCGGCGCCGCCAATTGAGGACCGCTTGGACGTTTCCACCCTAACATTTTTGTTCACCAAAGCGCTCAGCTTCGCCCTCAATCCCGTTTCGCTGTTCATCGCCGGGTTGTTGATGAGCCTCGTCATGCTGATGACCCGACGTTGGTATCGAAAGGGCCGGGCGCTGTTGGGCTTGGTTTTGCTCTGTTATATCGCCTTGGCCATGTTTCCCGTTGGGGCATGGGCGGTGAACCTGTTGGAAGACCGTTTTGCGACCGTGCGCGATTACCGCGAGCCCATCGGCGGTATTCTCGTGCTTGGTGGGACGGTGAGCACCGTGATGACGCGTGAACGCGATCAGGTGTCGCTGGGCGGCAGTGTCGAACGGTTGAGCGAATTTATGCGCCTCGCGCGTGAATTCCCGCAAGCCAGGCGCGTGTACGTGGGCGGCCAGGGGCGCGTTTTCGATCGTCACCCGAGCGAGGCCGAGGTCGCCGAACGGTTCTTGCGTGACATGGGGCTGGACACCTCGACGGTGTGGTTCGAGGATCGCTCGCGCAACACCGAAGAGGGCGCGGTGATGAGCTTTCGCCATCTTCAACCCGGCGATGAGCCATGGGTGCTGATCACGTCCGCGCGCCATATGCCGCGCGCCGTTGGACTTTATCGCAAAGCCGGTTGGACGGTGAAACCGCATCCGACCGATTACATGACCTTGCCAGGGGGGCGGATTTCATGGACCCCCAAATGGCCCGGCGGTCTGGGGCTGACAAACGAAGCGGTGTATGAATGGGCCGGTTTGGCCTTCGCTTGGGCGCGCGGCAAAATTGATAAGCCCTTTCCCGGTCCTTCCCCTCAAACCGGGGCTGTGGCACAAGTGAAACACTAAGATTCTCTGACCGGGGGCCCCATGCATAGGCTGTTCATCACCTTCGTCGCTTTTATCGTTTTGACCGCGTCCTCACCGGCTTGGGCCGAGGTTCAAGCCAAAGGCCAAGAGCAGCCGTTCGCCGCATGGCTTACCGATTTGCGCAATGAAGCACGCGCCAAGGGCATTTCGGCAGCCACGCTCGATGCCGCGCTGACGGGGCTTAAGCCGATTCCACGTGTGATCGAGCTGGACCGCCGCCAGCCGGAATTCACCTGGACGTTTCGCAAATATATGGAAAACCTTGTCAACGCCCAGCGCATTGAAAAGGGTAAGGTCAAGCTCACCCAAAATGCAAAACTGCTGACTGAAATCGGCAACAAATACGGCATCCAACCTCGTTTTCTGGTGGCGTTTTGGGGGCTTGAAACGGATTTCGGCCGCCTTGCGGAGGGTTATTTTTCGACCATCGCGGCATTGGCGACGTTGGCGCACGACGGGCGGCGCAGCGCGTTTTTTCGCCAACAATTGCTCACCGCGCTCAAAATCATCGACCAGGGCCACATCACGGCGGCGCGCATGAAGGGCTCATGGGCCGGGGCCATGGGCCATTTTCAATTCATTCCCACCACGTTCGACGCCTACGCCACCGATTATGACGGCGACGGCAAGATCGACATCTGGGCCAACCAAGGCGACGCCTATGCGTCGGCGGCCAACTTCCTCACCAAATCGGGCTGGAAGGGCGATGAAATTTGGGGCCGCGAAGTGGTTTTGCCGCAAGGTTTCGATTTCAATCTGACGGGAATCAAGGTGCGCAAGTCCTTGCCCGAATGGCAAGCGTTGGGAGTGCGCAAAGTCGGTGGCGGCCATCTGCCGATCCCCGCCAACAGCACTATGCGCGCCAGCATCGTCGCCCCTGCGGGCGCACAAGGCCCGGCGTTTTTGGTCTACAAGAATTTCCGCACCATCATGGTGTGGAACCGCTCGATCTTTTACGCCTTGGCCATCGGTCAACTGGCGGACCGGATCGTGGGGCTGCCCCAGTTCACCACCTTGGGCCCCAAAGGCGGGCGCGGGCTCAGCCATGCGGAGGGTAAGCTCTTGCAGGAACGTCTCAGCGCGCTCGGTTTCGACACCGGCGGCGTGGACGGCGTGGTGGGTCCCAAGAGCCGCGAAGCGATCCGCGATTTCCAGCGTGCCGTTGGACTTGTGCCTGACGGTCATCCGTCGGTGGAGCTGTTGGAACGGGTGAAAAAGGGTCTCTGAGGCTGTCATGCTTCGTTTACACTTCCGAAAGCTCTGGCGTGCGAGACTGAGGTGAAGATGTTTTCGTTTTGAGAGATCTCCATGCGCCTAATCTATAAATTGAGCCTTGTTGTGGTGAGCGCCGGATTGCTGGCGTCGTGCGCGGAAACCAAATTCGTCATGCACACCGCCAAGCGTCTGGGCGAAACCAACAAATCCCAAGGAGACTACAAGGTCGGCAAGCCCTATCAGGTGGGCGGCGTGTGGTATTATCCCAGCGAGGATATGTCTTATGACCGCACCGGCATTGCCTCTTGGTACGGCCCCAACTTTCATGGCATGGCGACGGCGAACGGCGAGGTCTTCGACCAATGGGAAGTCTCCGCCGCGCACAAAACGTTGCCGATGCCGTCGGTGGTGCGCGTGACCAACCTCATCAACGGACGTTCCTTGGTGGTGCGCATCAACGATCGCGGTCCGTTCAAGCCGGGGCGCATCATTGATCTATCGCGGCGCGCCGCCCAATTGCTGGGCATCGAAAAAACCGGAACCGCCCAGGTGCGGGTGCAAATCCTGCCCAAGGAAAGCCGTATCTTGGCCCAGCGCGCCAAGGCGGGTGGAACACAACTGAGCGCCGCCGAAACCCCGATTAAGGCCGAGAACGTCGGCTCGCAGCCCATCGCCAGCCAATCCTTGCCGGAACCGCCCCCGGAACCGGCCATAAACAAAATACAATCCAAGCTATATGTAAATCCGCAGCGCGTTGCTGAACCGCCGAGCATCCAACCTGCGCCGGTGACCCAAACGACCCTTGTCGATGCTCCGGTCACAGAGGCGATATCGCCTGCAAAAGTGGGCGATATTGCGCAAGTTGCGGTGTTGCCGACCCGTCTTTTCATTCAAGCTGGAGCATTTTCCAATGCAAGCAATGCAGAACGCGTCAAACTGCGTTTGGCTTCGATTGGCGATGTGCGCGTGACCCCTGTTTCCGTTGGCGGGCGCGATTTGTTTCGTGTCCGGGTCGGCCCGCTCACCGATGTCGCCGAGGCCGACGCCCTGTTGACCCAGGTGGTCGAAGCCGGATACAGCGGCGCGCGCACGGTGGTGGAAAAGATCGTTGCCAATTGACCCGCCACACTGTTGGCGTTATTGCCGACTATAGGGGGCTAGCCCTGACGTATCAGGGCGCGTAAAGTTGAGCCGATTCCCACTCCTCACAAGCTGTAAGACGTCACGTATGCTTTTGTCTCGCCGTATCTACCTAACCGTTCTGGCCGCAACCGTCCTGAGCGTTTTGAGCCTCGTTCAACCCGCTCTCGCCTTGGAAACGCCAGCAAGCCACGTTTATCTGGTCGATACCACGACCGGAACCGTATTGCTGAACAAGAACGGCGATCAGCGCATGGCGCCCGCGTCCATGAGCAAGTTGATGACGCTGTTCATGCTCTTCGAACGCCTGCAGGACGGTCGCTTGTCTTTGGACGACAAATTTTACGTTTCGGAAAACGCATGGCGCAAGGGCGGCACCAAGACCGGTGGATCGACCATGTTTCTTGAGCCCAGCATGCGTGTGCGTGTGGAGGACCTGATCCGCGGCATTATCGTGCAATCGGGAAATGACGCGTGCATCGTCGTGGCCGAGGCCTTGGGGGGAAGCGAAGAAGCCTTCGCCCAGGAAATGACCGACAGGGCCCATGAATTGGGCATGACGGCATCCACCTTTAAAAACTCCACGGGCTGGCCGGACCCGGAGCACAGGGTCTCGGCGCACGATCTGGCGCGCTTGGCGCAGCTCACGATCGAACGCTTTCCCGAATACTATCACTATTATTCGGAACACAGCTTCGTCTTCAACGGCATCAAGCAATCCAATCGCAACCCCTTGATTTACAAGGACATGGGGGCGGACGGCATGAAAACCGGTCACACGCAAGAAAGCGGTTATGGTTTGGTTGGGTCCGCTTTGCGCAAGGATGGGGGCAAGGATCGCCGATTGATTTTGGTTGTGAACGGCTTGTCGTCCAAGAAAATGCGTTCAAGCGAGTCTGAACGTCTTCTCGAATGGGGCTTTCGTGAATTCGGCAATTTCGAATTGTTCAAGGCCGGCGATGTGGTGACCGACGCCGGTGTGTGGCTCGGCCAAAGCGCAAGTGTGCCGTTAATCATCGAAAAGGATCTGACACTGACCTTGCCCAAGCGCGCGCGGCGCGCGATGAAGGTCAAGGTCTCGTTCGAAGGCCCTGTTCCTGCGCCCATTCAAAAGGGTCAGCGTATCGGCACGCTCAGCATCACCGCACCCGATGTCGCGCCGGTCGAATTGCCGCTTGTGGCGGCGGAAGATGTCGGCCAACTCGGTCTGGTGGGACGTCTTGGCGCGGCTCTCGATTATATCTTGTGGGGCGGCGGCTCTCACCCGAATTAAAAGGAACAAGGCAATGATACGGGGCCGCTTCATTACGCTGGAGGGGGGCGAGGGGGCAGGCAAGTCCACCCAGATCGCGCTTCTCAAGGACGCGCTTGAAGCATCCGGCCGTGCGGTGCTCACCACCCGCGAACCCGGCGGTTCGCCAGGTGGTGAAGAAATCCGCAACCTTTTGGTCAACGGCGAGACCGCAAGGTGGGAGCCGTTGAGCGAAGCGCTGCTCAATTACGCCGCGCGCCATGAACACCTGCAAAAAGTGATATTACCCGCGCTTAGAGATGGAACGTGGGTGATCTGCGACCGCTTTGCCGATTCCACCATGGCTTATCAAGGCTACGGTCACGGCATGGACCGCGAAATCATTCGCCGCCTGCATCGTTTGGTGGTGGGCGAAACGGCACCTGACCTGACCTTGATTTTCGACTTGCCGGTCGAAACGGGGCTGGAGCGTGCAGGTATCCGGGGGGAAGGCGAGGACCGCTACGAACGCATGGGAATCAACTTTCACAATCGTTTGCGCGATGGCTTTTTGGAAATCGCCAAAAAGAACCCGGCGCGCTGCCACGTGATCGACGCAACAGGCGATATCGACGCGGTGGCGAAGGCCGTCCACGACGCTGTAACCGGCAAGTTGGGGGTCGAGTTGTGAGCGATATCAATCCCGAAAATTGGCCGCCGCGCCCGATCGAAAACACCCAACTGCAAGGCCATATTGAGGCCGAGCGGACGTTGCTGGAGACATACAATTCTGGGCGCATGCACCATGCTTGGCTGATCACCGGGCCCAAGGGTATCGGCAAGGCCACCTTGGCGCACCGTTTTGCGCGCTTCGTTTTAGCCAATGGCAAAAAGGATACGGGTCCAAGTTTGTTTGGCGATGCTTTGCCTGCTGCCAATCCGACCAGCCTTGACGTCGAACGCGAAAATTCTGTTTTTCAGCGCATCGTCGCGGGCGGTCATGCCGACATGCTGGTGATTGAGCGCCGCGTGAACGAAAAGACCGGCAAGCTGAAAACCGTCATCGACGTCGACAGCGTGCGCGAAGTCGGATCGTTTTTGCGCCTTACCCCGGCTGAGGGCGGGTGGCGCGTGGTGGTGGTCGACAGCGCTGATGAGATGAATCCCAATTCCGCCAATGCGTTGCTCAAGGTCTTGGAAGAACCGCCTAAAAATGCGTTGCTGCTTTTGGTCAGCCACAATCCGGGGCGGTTGCTGCCGACCATTCGCTCGCGTTGTCGCATGCTCAAATTGCGCCCCCTGAGCCCTCAGATGCTGACCGGCTTGGTGCAGACTTACGCTTCCGATGTGACGCTAGAGGACGCGGAACGCCTGGCGGCGCTGTCGGACGGTTCGATCGGCCACGCGTTGGGCTTGATGGAAGAGGGTGGGTTGGAGCTGTACGCAGAGTTGCTGTCACTGCTTCACACCCTGCCCAGGCTGGACGTCCAAGCTTTGCATGCTCTGGCCGACAAGGTTGCCCGCGCCGGTGCCGACGATGCCTTTCGCACCGTCACCGGCTTGTTGCGCTGGTGGTTGGAACGCATGGTCTTGACCGCGGCGGGCAAAGCGCCCGCGACATCGGGGGCCAACGACGAAGAAGCTTTGTTCATGGCCGGGCTGGCGTCCCAGGCAAGCCTTGATCGCTGGTTCTTAGTGTGGGAAAAGATCAATCACTTGGTGGCGCGCGCAGACGGCTTGAATCTAGATAAGAAACAGATCGTCCTGGATGCTTTTCTGGGGCTGGAAAGCACCGTTCAAGCTGCGCGCTGAAACGTAAAATATTTTAAACGGAAAGAGTTAAGCGATGTCCGGGGCTAAACGCTACTACGTCACGACGCCGATCTACTATGTCAACGACGTGCCGCACATCGGCCATGCGTACACCACGCTGGCGTGCGACGTGCTGGCGCGCTTCAAGCGGTTGGACGGCTATGACGTCAAATTTCTGACCGGCACGGACGAACACGGTCAAAAGGTCGAAAAATCCGCCATGGACAAAGGCGTCGATCCGCAGACCTTTACCGATCAGGTGTCGCAACGATTTCACGACCTGCTCGGTGTGATGAATTTTTCCAACGACGATTTCATCCGCACCACCGAGGAACGCCACCGCGTTTCGGTGCAAGCGTTGTGGACGCGCCTCAAGGAACGCGGAGAAATTTACCTCGACAAATACGCGGGCTGGTATTCGGTCCGCGATGAAGCCTTTTACGCCGAAAGCGAACTGAGCAAGAACGCGGATGGCGACTTCATCGCGCCGACCGGTGCGCCGGTCGAATGGGTCGAGGAAGCGAGTTACTTCTTCAAGCTGTCCGCATGGGGTGATCGGCTGCTGAAATTTTACGAAGAAAACCCCGACTTTATCCTGCCCAAGTCGCGGCGCAACGAAGTCGTCAGTTTCGTCGAAGGCGGGCTTTTGGATTTGTCGGTCTCGCGCACCACGTTCAAATGGGGCGTGCCGGTGCCCAAGGATGAGGAGACCGAAGATGAACACATCATGTACGTGTGGCTCGACGCGCTGACCAACTACATTACCGCCGTCGGTTTTCCCGATGAACAGCACGGCGAGTTTCTGACCTATTGGCCCGCCGATCTGCACATGGTGGGCAAGGACATCTTGCGCTTTCACGCCGTCTATTGGCCCGCGTTCTTGATGGCGGCAGGCATCGCGCCGCCCAAGCGGGTGTTCGCGCACGGTTGGTGGACCAACGAAGGGCAGAAAATCTCGAAATCGACCGGCAACGTCATCGACCCCTTGGCGTTGGTGGATACATTCGGTCTCGACGCGGTGCGCTACTTTCTGATGCGCGAGGTGCCGTTCGGCAACGACGGCGATTTTTCGCACGCGGCCATGGTTGCACGCATGAACGGCGAATTGGCCAACGATCTCGGCAACTTGGCGCAGCGCGTTCTGTCCATGGTCAACAAGAACTGCAATGAGGCCGTGCCGCAACACGGTGACTTCACCGATGATGACGAGGAGATGCTGAACGCGGCGCGCGGTATTCTCGACAAGGTGCGCGGCCATATGGACGTTCAAGCGTTCAATCTGGCGCTCGAAGACGTTTGGGTCGTGGTGCGCGCCGGCAACGGTTATGTCGACCGACAAGCGCCATGGAAGCTTAAAAAAGAAGACCCGGCACGCATGGAAACGGTGCTTTATGTGCTGGCCGAAAGCATCCGCCACATTGCCTTGGTGTTGCAGCCGTTCATGCCCCAAGCGATGGAAAAAATGCTCGACCTGTTGGTGGTGTCGCCCGAACACCGCACCTACGACTTCATCGGAGAGGGGCACGCTCTGATCCCCGGCACCGCTTTGCCGAAACCCGAAGGGGTCTTTCCGCGTTTCGTTGAAGCGGAAGGTGAGGGGAAATAGGGCTGAACCATGCTCGTCGATAGCCATTGTCATCTCGATTATCCCGAATTCGCCGATCTCGATGCGGTGGTGAGGCGCGCGGGTGAAGCAGGGGTCGGCGCAATGCTCACCATCGGGACCGAGCTCAGCCGCTTTCCCGGCGTGTTGGCGGTGGCCGAAGCGCAAGACAACATCTACTGCACCGTCGGCGTGCATCCGCACGAGGCGGGCAAGGGCGACATGGTGGCGCTCAATGAACTGCTGCGCTTGGCGAAACATCCCAAGGTGGTTGGTTTTGGCGAGACCGGGCTGGATTACTTCTACGAACACAGTCCGCGCGCCGAACAGCAGCAAAGCTTTCGCATCCACATTGAGGCCGCGCGCCGCATGCAGCTGCCGCTGATCGTGCACACCCGCGACGCGGAGGACGACACCCTTGAAATCCTCACCGATGAGATGGAAAAGGGGGCTTTTCCGGGGCTTATTCATTGTTTCAGCGCCTCCGCGGCGTTTGCCGGGCAGGCGGTGGAGATGGGGCTCTACATCTCCGTGTCCGGCATCGTCACGTTCAAAAAGGCCGATGATGTTCGCGAAGCGGTTAAAGACGTTCCGCTGGATCGTTTGCTGGTGGAAACCGACGCTCCCTATCTGGCGCCGATCCCCTTTCGCGGTAAACCCAATGAGCCCGCCTACACCCGCTACACGGCGGAGAAACTGGCTGATATCAAAGACGTAAGCTTTGAAACATTGGAACGCGCAACGACCGACAACTTCTATCGTTTATTCACCAAGGCCCACCGTTCCGACACTGAGAAAGGGAAAGCCTAAACGTGCGCATCACCGTTCTCGGATGTGGGTCCAGCACCGGCACGCCCTCCATAGAAGCCGGATGGGGTAAGTGCGACCCGAACAATCCAAAGAACCGCCGTACGCGTCCTTCGATTTTGGTTGAAGATGACGGCAAGACGGTTCTGGTGGATACTTCTCCGGATCTTCGTGAACAACTTTTACGCCATGACATCAAACATTTAGACGGTGTTGTTTACACGCATGCCCATGCGGATCATCTGCATGGCATCGACGATTTACGCGGTATCAATCGACTGATGAACGCGGCCATTCCGGCCTATGCGGATGCGGCGACCATCGCCTCTATTCGCAACCGCTTCGGTTATGTACTGGAACCGTTGGCTCCAGAGGCCACGATGTTTTACAAATCGACCTTGGTGGCGCACGAATTTGCGCATGGCGATACGTTCGATGCGGGTGGTCTCACGGTGGCTGCGATCGAACAGGATCATGCGTACGTGAACACATACGGTTTGCGCTTTGGCGATTTTGCCTATTCGACCGATCTGATCGCCATGCACGAAGACGGCTTCGATATGCTCATGGGGATCAAGGTCTGGATGCTCGGCACCTTTACCGACAAACCGCATCCGACCCACCTGGATATTGACCGGGCGCTGGAATGGTGCGAGAGGGTTCAGCCCGAGCGCATCTACCTTACACACCTCAGCTTCGGTCTCGACTTCGAAACCGTGCAAAAGCGCCTGCCAAAAAACGTGTTTGTCGCTTACGACGGGATGACCATAGACATCTGATGCACGCTGCAGGGCGGGCGCGCATCGCCCGTGCCCGAACGACGGTTCCAAACCTAGCAGCAGCAGAACCCATTGGATCATATATCGCACGTCACATATATATTAACATATTGGTTATAAATAATATTCATAATTTTCCATAATATTCATTATGCGATTATTCGTGGTACGATGTTCAGGTTTCATGTTCCGTTCACGGGAACATCCCTCTTCAAAATGATGCTGAAATTACGTCTAGCCGTTCGGGCTATGCGAAGCTTGAGATTGAAGTTCCGATTGAGGTCGCCGAATGGCTGGCGGCGAATGGTGAACACCTCGCACAGATCGCGAGCCTTGCCGCTCAAAAGCGCACCGTCAGTCCACTGCATATAAGCGCCAGCGTGTAGACACACAGAAAGCCCGCCAGGCCGAACTTTGGTCATTAGGCCGGAATGGTTACCGCCTCCTTCGTCGTCTCGGCGGCGGCAAACATATCGCGAAGCAACGTGACCTTGTCAGCCATGTTGCCTCTCAGCTTGGCGTAGATAGCCGGGTTCTAGAATTTGCCGTTGTCAGGTTTAAACGTGCGATCGAAGCCAAGGTGCGTCAACGCCGTGGCCGTGAAATCAGGCGCATGTATCTGGCTGGTGTTGGCAATGCTGAGATCGCTGCCCGCCTAAAGGTCCACCCGAACACGGTCGCAACCTATCTCCGTAAACATAAAGCTGAAATTCGTGCTTATGCCCGGGAACACCCCGAGAGTTATAAGTCACTGAAAAACAACAACAAGGGAAAAGTCTCCGAGACTTCCCTGGGATCACGTGAACCCATTCCCTGGGAGGCCGTAAAACAGGCCGGGAGGCGTGCATGAGCACCCTTTCCGGTAACAAAAACACCAGTTTCGCCCGTAGGGAGGTAGTAGCCCCTGCGGGACTTTGGGAGCGCGGTCCCGTGGCCTCGGGTTCCATCCCGCCCACGGGCCGCTCTTTCTCCCTCTCCGAAGCTGCACAGGCCCCTGCGCTGGCCCCTACCCCAGAAAAACACCTTGGCAAGCCCCTAGTATCCTAGACACTTTTCAGCGTACCAATTGACGCAAAGGAAAGGTGTTTAAGATGAGTGGTAAACGTTACACAGAAGAATTTAAGATTGAGGCGGTTCATCAAGTTACGGATC
>Ga0316204_10002543_pt1 | contig 40657 bp, 33 predicted proteins | sample 6monrhotite_MG_2_FD_205661 | JGI IMG/M metagenome (GOLD analysis project Ga0316204, IMG submission 205661) | Microbial mat bacterial communities from mineral coupon in-situ incubated in ocean water Damariscotta River, Maine, United States -... | ecosystem: Environmental > Aquatic > Marine >...
TGTTCCAAGTTCCCCAGCAGTGTGTACAGAAGCTCGTTTCGCCCGAACTCACCCACCGAGCGTAGCGAGCGAGCCCGGAGGAGTCGATCCTCCGATCGTAGTCCGCGACTGAGGGGGGCGTCACCGGGGAACCAGCGATGTGCTGAGGCCGCCGCGAGGCTGATGTGGAGGTGCCCGGGCACCTCGCTCTGTAGGAGAGCCTCTATAGTAGGGAGAGCCTGATGGAGCGGCGTCCAGCCCAGAGCTGATATGACACCCTTTTTAAGCTCAGGAGACCCCAACGAGAGCTCAACAACTGTATTGAATTTGTCTTGGTCGCGATGCTCTAAAGCGAGCGCTGCGCCAGCAAAGAACTCTCCTGGTTCCTTGTAGGTAAGCCGCTCCTCACATGCCTGCCATCCCGGCGAGCCAGACACAACCAAGCCCGCAAGGTGTGCGACGATACGGTCATCAGTTTCAGCGAGCCCCGCCAGGTCATAATTGTGTGCGCTGGAAGCGATGCGTCGGAGCGACCAGAGGAAAGCGACTTCCTCCGCATGCTGGCTGACGATCTCGGGGATGGTCGCGGTAGGCTGCTGCAGATCGATGTTCGGAGGCAGGGCTGCAGGCCCCCCGCTTAGCTCGCCGGGCCGGAACGGCGGATCGGGGCTCTGTTCGGGGGGGGCTATGAGGCATCCAGCCCGCAGCCCTTCGTCGGAGGACGCCTCGCACATGGCCAGCGGGCCTGGAGCGTAACCTCGATTGATAGCGTCGCTCGCTATGACCAGTAGAAGCGGCCCCGCTGCGGCGCCAAGATCTCCGACGGACATCGCTGGATACCACGCCGGCAGGTGCCGTCGGCGGGTGCGGTAGAAGCGGGCCTCTACGTACATCGACTCCATGCCCCGGTAGCGCTCTCCGTTCATATCCGCTACGCGGAAGTCAATCGTCGCCTCGTCGACACCAGCGTCGCTGACCGCCGCCTTCAACGCAGCAGAGAGGCCTACGCCGGTGGAGGATCGCGGGCCCAACGCTGTGTCTGTTTCCGAAGAGACTCCAGCGCCGAGGAGCCGAGCGAGTACAGACTCTTTACCAGTCAGATTGGATAGAGTCAGCAGCACCGCGGCGGCTCCCTCGCCTGGGATGACTCCTTGGGGAGTGCCGGTTTGATGGAGGCGAAAGCTCTCATTAAGTCGGCGATAGTCGATGGCGTTGAGCGATGAGTCGACGCCCGCAATCGCGCAGTACCTCGCCGAGCCGCCCAATAGAATTCCCTTGGCGAGGAGCACAGCTCGCAAGCCAGCGGCGTGTCCCCCTAGCAAGATCGTGGAGGCGGGGTGAAACGTCCGTCCCAGACGTCGCTGAACCTCGCTGAGGAACTGTTCGGGGTGCCAATCCTGGTACGCCGGGTGAGCTCGGAAGGCCTCTGGTAGCGATAGCAGCACGGCGACGGGTTCGGGCTCAGGTATGTTCGCCAAGCACTCGCGGAGCGTGCGGGTGGCCAGGTTCAGCAGCCAGAAGTCCACGGGCCACTTCAGCGACTTGTGAGCTGGAACCACTGCACCGAAGAATGGCTCAGATGCTACGTCGGGGCGCAGCGTGTCCCGATATCCCGAGCACCGTGCCCGGTAAGCAGCGCAGGTCTGTGGGGCCGTAAGCCCGACCGCCGTTGTGGCCCCGAGACCGATTACACAGAGTGCTGTCGTCATTCATAACAACTTCGCGTCGAGTCGACGCCGTTGGTTCCAGACCAGTCGAGGAAGTCCTTTCGTGTGCTCATGGCCCGCAGCCAACCGCGAGTCATATGTCCGAGTACCGCCAAGCTAGGAGGGCCTTGGCAGCGAATGACCGGAAACGCGGCGCGGGCAGTCAGCGTGACCCGGCGTTCATCCGGTTCGATCAAGATGGTGTCGAGTCGAAGCTCGGCTTGCACCTCTCGAGTGGGGTAGAACATCCAAACCGGAATATTCAGTCGCGGCAGCCGAAAGGCCCAGAAGCCGTCTGGGGTGAGGTTGGTCAGACGAACCTCCTCTCCGCCCTTCAGGATTCTGCTCTGTTGGTCTGTTGGGGCCGTTTGGTTGTGACGTGAGTCGTAGTCGTGTGGGAGCAGCGGCCATCGCTCGGAGAGCCAACTCTCATCGAAAGTACCAGCAAAACTGATTCGCGGTTGCCAACCTCGGGCGATGCCTCCAAACCCCGCGGGTTGATTGGGGGACTGAGGGTACTCGATGTTCGGAAGAGAAGTGGCCACATCCAAGCTGGTCGGTGGTGCCCCACGGAAGCCGACCCCGATGAGGTTTCGCTGGTCAGCGTACTTTCCGTCCGGGTCAGTACCACCAAACGCGCGCTCATAGATGATCGGCATCTTGGAAAAGGGTCGCGGGGTGGAGACCAGGCTGCTCCGATCCCCCAGAATTAGCAGTTGTTTTCGGATATCGGCGAGCTCGAGGGCTACCTCCACATTACGGGCGGTCCCGCCCCCCGGTACGTAGGCCGTGGCATTGACGAGGACGTCTACAAACGGTTTTTCGAGAGCGACCTCAGCTTCGTAGCGCGGACTCGACACACCAGGCTCACCGAAGTAAACATCGGCTGTTCGAACAGAGCGTGGCTCAGGGACGGGGTGAAGCTCGCGCTCGGGAGACTCCTCGAACTCGGCGACCAACACCAGAAGCATCACATCCTGACCATCCTTGTCCGATAGGATGAAGCTCTCAGCCGAAAATGGGCTGTGGTTTTCGACGGTAAGCATCTTCTACACCCAGTTTCCGTCGGCGTCGAGACCGATAGGCCAGTAGGGCATCCCACCCAGTACCTGAAGGGTCAGTTCGTGCCCTCCCTCCCGAATCAACCACCCCAGCAGGAAGACCTGCGGGGGTACGCGAAGATCAGGTGGGCTCTGCTCATTCAGCTCTGCGCACTCGAGCCAGAAGGTGCGGAGAACCCACACCAACTGTGGCAGGCTGGCCGGACCGGCTGGCCAAACAGAATAGTACGTCTCCAGCGCCGCTTTTCGGGTGAGGCCCTCGTTGAGACGGGCTTGGACTAAGCCCTCCCAGCGGGCGACGGCATAACTGATCACCTGATCCAGGAGTCCGACATAGTCCTCGAAGAGTTCCAAATGTTGTGGCGACCCCATGTACTTCTCCATGGGCCTGGACAGCTGTGTGTCCAGCCGCGGGAGGTCTGTCGGGGCTCGGAGGAGCCGCTCGACGCCAGCCCTCCAGTCATGAGAAATCAGCTCCATCTTTCTAACCTATCTGTTTGATAAACCTGGCCAGTCAGCAAGAATCACCATCCGGATTCGTTCCGATGGAAGCGAAGACCAACCCCGACATAAAGGTCGCTAGTTCATCATGCTTAATGCCCAGCCAATCGAATAAAACGATCTGGGGCGGACAGATTCCTTCTTCCTCTTCACGCTTCTCCACCCCCCAAGCCTTCTCCTCGTCGGCTTCGGTAGAGGTATGCTTGTTGTGGCGTTGATGCTCCCATCTCTTTCGAACCTCCATATTGATTTTGTCACAAAGAAGGTAGTACTTTCGATAGACAGCGATGATCCGGGGGTGAGAAACTGGTCCCATGGGCCAGCGTGCGAGCACGGATCGTTCAGCAGCCACTACGTCGCCAGCAATTTCCAGCTCCCGTTCCAGGAGATCGCGCCACCACGCCATTACAGCGGCGTGAGCCTCGTTCAGCTCGTCGATGTAGTCAGAGAAGAGTTCGTTATACCGGCTCATCCATATACCTATAGAATTCGGGAATTAAAAGCTACTTACGTAGCCTTGGATGTCTGTTGGAGTCTTGTGGCTTATTGTTCCGCCCTGTGACCTGCTGCAGGCATCGCAGTGAGGGATTACATTGGATTCGTCCTCCATAAATTCTTTCCACTCATCATCAGACAGATGGCATCCCCCCATCTCCCATGCAACCTTCTGGGGAGGTTGGTGATCCGGTGTGTGGTACTCACCGGCTGAGAAGTTCGTAAAGCCTTGACGTTTGCCCCTCGCAGGCTTTGCAGCGATTTGTTTACCTGTCTTCTTAATGATATTCGCGATCGGGCCCGACCAACCACCAACCGCTCTCTCTTCGGCGCATTGCCAACACGGTCCACCCCGCACCTTATTCTCTTGTGCAGGTGTCTGTTTGACGTACTGACTACCATTGTAGTTATTGGGATCGCAGGGTTCTCCGGGTTTAGCCCCCTTGTCCTCCAGGTACTTCTTGAACTTGGTCATGGCGGCTGGGTTGACGCAACCGGGAGGGCTCGATGCGCAGTTTTGCGCCATGGGGTCGCTGTTTCTACAGACCCCCTTCCCTTCCGCCTTGACCGTAAAGGACCACATCTTGAAGTAGCCCTTACCCTTGGTCTTGTGGGTGATGACGTTGCCGCCCTGGGTTCCTGCTTCATCACCTGTGCTGGTGGAGACATTGGACTTGTCCTCCAGCGCCGTCGGCTCACCATCGGCCTTGACCGAGCTGCTGCCATCGGCCAGATCCCCGGCGCTCACGTTGTTGACATAGGGGACGGGGATCGGTCCAGCGGGTGGCGGCGGCGGGGTCAGGCACACATCGGCGGGGCCTATCCCCGACCCGCCGCTGCCCTTGTGGAAGAGCCCCTGACCTTCAGCGAATACCGTGCAGCCCATTCGACCTTATCTCTCCTCAGTTGAGTTCTACCGAACCGCCTCGAATCCGGTTGACTCCCGAGGAGCGGCTAAGCAAGTAGTCCCCCCGAATCAGGATCTTTCCGGCACGGGTGAGCGTAATACTGGAGCGGCCGCAGCGGAGCACGATCTCCTGCTCAGCGCTGATGACCAGCCGCTCCCCGTCCAGCTCGGCACGAAGCGAGCTTGAGCCCAGGCTGATCTCCTGAGTCTCCGGACGCTGGAGCAGGCCAATAATGATCGGCCGGCTGGGCTCGCCTCGCTCGAACATAAGCGCGATCTCCCGCCCCCTATGCTCTGGACTCAGCGCTGCGGTGGTCCGCGCGGCGAGCGCGGTAGCTGCGGGGTTGCCAGGGAAGTCTACATAGGGACCATCCGGGGACAGGTCGATCAAGCGCCCGATGACAACACCATCGAGGCGTGCTGGTTGTACTGGCTCCTCAAGCAGCTCCTCAATCAGATCGGTGCTGCTTGTGGCGGACACGGTGGCCTCTGATTTTTGTTCCATGGTGCGCCTCCCTTGGTGAGTGCAGCTCAGTTCAGGTGGACGTTGCTGCCCTTGACCTTGACGTCGCCGGAGGCCTTGATCTCGACCTTGCCGCTGGCTTCGACCTTGATGTCTCCAGAGCCCTTGAAGGTGAGATCCTTGCCGTCGATGACGATCGAGCCGTCGCTCTTCAGAGTCACGGTGCTGGAGCCGCACTTGATGACCACCTCGTCCGCGACCACCACGCTCTGCTTGCCGCCGACGTTGAGGCTCTGGTCACTGGCGATAGAGGTGCTCTGGTTCCCTCCGACGTTGACGCCCTGATCACTCGCGATGCTGGTAGCCTGGCTACCTCCAACGGTGATCGCCTGGTCTGCGCCGACAGTGACGGCTTGCGCCGCTCCGACGGTAACCGCCTGATTCGCTGCGACCGTCTCGGCCATCGACGCCCCCACCGTCAGCGCGTAGATCGCGCCGACGGTCACCGTCTTTGCTGCACCGACGGTCTCGGTGTAGGCGACGCCGATGGTGGTGGTCTGGGCGATCGCCACGGTCTCGGTGGCCGAGCCCCCGATGGTCTCGGTTCGGTTGGCGGCCACCGTCTGGGTCTTGTTGGCGCCCACCGTCTCGGTCTGGTTGGCGCCGACGGCCATGGTGAGATCGGCCCCGATGGTGCGGGTCTCATTCGAGCCGATGGTCAGCGTCTCATCGACCCCGATGGCGATGGTCTCGTTGCTGCCCACCGTCTTTGTGCGGTCCACCCCGACGGTGATGGCCTCGTTATTGCCCACGTTCCGGGTGCGATCCACCTCGACGTGGGCGGTCTCGTTGTTGCCTGTGGTCTGGTTCTTGTCATTCTCGGTGACAATCGTCCAGTCCTTCTGGGAGTGAAGGTAGACCTCCTCGCTGCCGGCGGCGTCCTCGAAGCGCAGCTCGTTGGAGCCCCCGCCGCCCAGCGAGCTGTCGCTCTTGATCGTAGACCGGGTCTTGTCCCCCGGCAGATCGTAGGGGTGGGTGTTGTCCCCGTTGTAGACCCGCCCGGTGATCAGCGGGCGATCCGGATCGCCCTCCAGGAACTGGACGATGACCTCCTGGCCGATGCGGGGCAGGTAGACCATGCCCCAGCCCGCCCCCGCCCAGCCGTGGCTCACCCGCACCCAACACGAGCTGTTCTCGTCCTGCTTGCCCTCCCGGTCCCAGTGAAACTGCACCTTGACCCGTCCGTGCTCATCGACGTGGATCTCCTCCCCCGCGGGGCCGGTCACCAGGGCGGTCTGCACCCCGTAGATCCGGGGCCTGGGGGTGCGGTGCTCGGGGCGGAAGGGCACATCCGAGGGCACCGCCCCGAAGCGGTTGCGGTAGGTGAAGGCGTCGTGGCCGCCCATGGCGTCCGGAAGCGGCTGCGTGCCTTCGTGTAGCACCTCCGTCACCAGATACTGCTGGTTGAGTTCGTCTCTGGGGTGCTCCTCCAGGGTGATCAGGAAGCCGGGGCAGAGCCGCCGGGCGTCGCTCTCGCCCTCCAGCTTCAGCCGGGCCACCTGCAGCTCCTCCAGCCGCAGCTTGGCGAGCACCCCGCCCAGACCGCCGTCAACATAGTCCCCGGGGTAGTCGTAGATCTCCAGCTCGTCGTCCTCGTCGAACGTCTCGGAGCTCTCGAGGTCGGTGGTCGGCGCCTTGAAGGTGTAGTCCCGGAGGGTGGCCTTGCCGGGGCGAACCTTTCTGGTGAAGCGGGCTCGCTGGACCGCCTGGGCCCCGGCGCTGCCCATTCGGGGCGCCCGAAAGACCACCGACGGGCCCTCCTCCAGCTCCTCGTGGGCGATGCTCTCATCGGCCAGCACCAGCACATGATCGCTGTCGCTGTGCTCGAAGAAGTAGCTGATGCCCTCCTCCTCCATCAGCCGCGAGGCGAAGCTGAAGTCGGACTCCCGATACTGCACACAGTAGTCACGGGGCTCATAGCTGCGGTTCAGACGGGAGTCCAGCGCGCCCCCGCTGATCTCCGCGGCCTCGAACACCGCCTCCAGAATCTCCGGGGTGGACATGGACTGGAAGATGCGGCAATCCCGGCGCTGGGTCAGCAGCCACATCCGGGGAACCACGACGGCGTGGTAGCGGGTGTAGCCTGCCCCCAGCTCAGCGACCTGCAGCTCCTGGACCAGCCCGTGCAGACAGCGAACGCCCTCGGTGTGGGTGCTGGTGAGCAGCGCCGGCTGGCCCACCACCGCGGAGAGATCCAGGGAGGCGTCCCGACAGAGCAGCTCCAGCCGCAGCTCAAAGAGCGCGGAGAGCCCCTCCCGCAGCAGGAGCTTGTGGACCAGAAACGCGCCCGCGTCCTGGCCCTCCACCACAAAGGCGAACTCGGCTTCGCTGGAGGAGAGGGGCGTGCTCATGGATCAGAGCCCTCTGAGGTGGAAGCGCCCGTCATCCCCCATCACCACCGTCAGGGAGGGGGGCATGTCTTCGGCGCCGATGCGGGTCAGGATCTCTGAGGAGAGCTGCGGCATCAAGGTTCCCCGGATGATGTGGTCGACGTTCCGTGCGCCGGTCTCGACCTCGGTGCACCGCGCTGCGATGGTGTCCGCCACCGCCTCATCCCAATGTAGTGTGACGTCGTGGCTCTCCGCCAGCCTGCCAGCCACCTTGGCCAGCTTGAGATCCGTGATTGAGCGCAGGGTCTCGGGGGACAGCGGGAAGTAGGGCACCACCGTCATCCGGGCCAGCAGCGCCGGCTTGAAGTGCCGGGAGAGGATGGGGCGGATGGCGGAGACTACCTCCTCGTGGTCCTCGGGGATGCCGGTCTCCAGCAGCTGGGTCAGCGGCTCGGTGGCGAGGTTGGAGGTGGCCAGGATGATGGTGTTTCGCAGGTTGATCTCCCGCCCCTCGCCGTCGGAGAGCACCCCCTTGTCGAAGGCCTGGTAGAAGACATCCATCACGTCCGTATGGGCCTTCTCACACTCGTCCAGCAGCACCACTGAGTAGGGCCGCTGGCGCACCGCCTCGGTCAAGAGCCCGCCCTCGCCGTAGCCCACGTAGCCAGGGGGGGAGCCGATCAGCCGGCTCACTGTGTGCTTCTCCTGGAACTCGGACATGTTGATGGTGATCACCGAGCGCTCGCCGCCGTAGAGCAGGTCCGCCAGCCCCAGGGCCGTCTCGGTCTTGCCCACCCCCGAGGGGCCCACCAGCAGAAACACGCCCAGGGGCATGTCCGGATCCTGGAGCCCGGCCTTGGACTGGCGGATGCGCTCGCCGATCACCCGCAAGGCGTGGTCCTGGCCCTTGATGCGCTGGCTCAAGTCCGACTCGAAGCGCAGCACCGCCTGGGCCTCGTCCCGGACCATGCGCCCCACCGGGATCCCTGTCCAGTCGCTGACGACCCGGGCGACGGTCTCCGGGCTGACGTCCGGGTGCACGAGGGGCTCCTCGCCCTGGAGCGTGCCCAGCCGCTCGAGGGCACCGGCCAGCGCCACCTTGAGCGCCGCCTCGTCCTCGGGCAGGGGCTCGTCGAGCGTCTCCAGCAGGGCCTCGTCCGGGGGGGCGCCAGCCAGCGCGGCGCGCAGAGCGATCACCCGGGCCACGTCGGCCTTCTCCTGCTGCCAGCGGGTCTCCATGGTCTCGGTCTCGACGCGCAGCTGATCCAGCTCTTCGTCGATGGCCGGGGCGCGGTCCATGGTCTCCGGCACGAAGCTGTCCAGATCCCGCTGGTTGGCGAGCCGCTCCCGGGTGAGCTGCTCGATGCGGCGGCGGGTGCCCTCCAGCCGGGAGGGCACCGAGCTCTGGCCGATGCGCACCCTGGCGGCGCAGGTGTCCAGCAGCCCTACGGCCTTGTCCGGCAGCCGACGGCCCGTCAGGTAGCGGTGGGACAGCTCCACCGCGGCCACCACGGCGGCGTCCTGGATGTGCACCCCGTGGGTCTCGGCGTAGAGGGTGGCCAGCCCCCGCAGCATCACCGCGGCGGCGACTGGATCCGGCTCGGGGATGTGCACCCGCTCAAAGCGGCGGGCCAGCGCGGCGTCCTTCTCGAAGTACTTCTTGTACTCCTTCCAGGTGGTGGCGGCGATGGTGCGCAGCTCGCCCCTGGCGAGGGCCGGCTTCAGCAGGTTGGCGGCGTCCCCGCCGCCCTGGGCGCCTCCGGCGCCGATCAGCGTGTGGGCCTCGTCGATGAAGAGGATGATGGGCTTGGGGCTCGCCTTGACCTCCTCAATCACCGACTTCAGCCGGTTCTCAAACTCCCCGCGAACCCCGGCGCCGGCCTGCAGGAGCCCCAGATCCAGGCTGAGCAGCTCCACATCGACCAGCACCTCGGGCACGTCGCCCAGGGCGATGCGCAGGGCCATGCCCTCCACCACCGCGGTCTTGCCCACCCCGGGCTCGCCGACCACGATGGGGTTGTTCTTGCGGCGCCGCGACAGGATGTCGATCATCTGGCGGATCTCATCATCCCGACCAAACACCGGGTCGATATTTCCCGCTCGGGCCTGGGCGGTGAAGTTGACGGTGAAGCGCCCCAGGGAGGTGCCCTCGGCGTCGACGTCGTACTCACCCCCCGCGTCGGCGCCCGACGTCGCGCTCTCGGCCCGCGCGGAGCGCTCGCTGGAGGCCTGGACCAGATCCAGGAACTGTGTCCTGAAGGTGTCTCGGGGGATCTGCCCCAGCACCCGGGCCTGGGGGCCTGTGGCGTAGCGGGAGGCTCTGCAGACCAGCGCCATCAGCAGCAGCCCGCTGCGCACCTCGGTCAGCCCATACTCCACCGAGCCCAGCATCCAGGCATCCTGGAACCACTCGATCAGCAGCGGCGAGAACACCGGCTTGCCCGGGCTGCCGGTGCGCAGCCCCTCCAGCTCCTGCATGACCGCCTGACGCAGCCGCCGCTGCTCGATCTCGAAGTGAGACAGGATCAGCGGGACATCGGAGCCGGGATCCTCCAGCAGCTGCGCCAGCAGGTGCTCGGGGGTGACCTCGTAGTGGCCTCTGCTGATGCAGAGGCCGGCGGCGGTGTGCAGCGCCTGAGTGGAGTAGGGGTTCAAGCGCTTGAGCAGAGATCTCAGGTCGATGTCGATCACGGTCGTTGGTCCCCTGGTTTGAGGGTGATGCTGGCGGCGGCGCCGGCGGGTCGACCCAGCCAGCTGTCGACGCCCAGTCGGGTCCGGGGATTATCCCCGCTCAGGCAGGTCTCGCTCAGATCCTCGCTGACCATCAAGACCTCGATCTCCCAGTCCAGCGGCTCCTGGCACCAGGCCTCGACGATGGCAGTGACCTGCCTGGCGCCCTCGCCGTCGGGGCGGAACTCGCGCTGGCGATCCCGGGGCAGGGGGCCGACGCGCACCCGGAAGGCGCCGCTGGCGTCGATGACGCGCTCGCCCAGCAGCAGGTCATCCCCCAGCCTGCAGCTGTGAGCCCCCAGCCGGCTGCGCTGGCTGCGGGAGATCTCGACCTCGCGGGGCACGCACTAGTCGATGGCGAAGGGCACCCCGGGCAGGTAGAGCTGCAGCAGCTGCAGCAGCCCCGAGGCGCTGCGGGAGCGCTGGAAGAACAGCCCCGCGTAGCGAAGCGCGTCCGGCAGCTCGGGCAGATCCACCAGGGCGTCCAGCTGGTGGGTGAGGGGATCCTCTCCCCAGCGCTGGCAGCCGATGTGCATGCGGTAGCGCGCCCATCCCCGGTAGAGCAGCGACAGCAGCCGGTGGTTGAAGATATCCAGGAAGTCCCGGGCGGCGCCGTCCCCGGGGCGGCGCACGATGGCCTCTGTGATGTGGGGGGGCAGGGGAGAGTCCACCCCGAAGAGGGTCAGGAAGGCGACCTCCAGGTCGTGGCGCCGGCCGCCCTCGGGGTGCTGGCTGGGCTGCACTGAGGCCACGTCCCGCTTGGGGAAGCTCAGCGACGGGTGCCCCTTGAGCCGGACGCGCTCCCGGGAGACCGGCCCGAGCTCCCCGATGGGCACGCTGTCTCCGTCGGGATCGTCGGCTTGCAGGCTGCGGATCAGCCAGAAAAAGGACCAGTCCTCTGGGGACTGCAGCGCGCGCGGCGGGGCGTCTCTCATCAGATCAGCTGCCGCTGGCCCAGCCGGGGGGCCCACTCGATCAGCACGGAGCTGCCCTCGGTGTCCTCGATAACCAGCCGCGAGAAGGAATTCAGCGCCACCCAGAGCCCCAGAAAGCGCTCCAGGATCGAGCCCATCAGGAAGCACTCGCCCTCACCCCCGAAGCGCCGGGTGGACAGCCGCAGGCGCACCTCGACCCCCCGGATCACGGCCCGGCCCCGCCGGGGGCGATCCCCGGAGAGCGCGGACAGCGGCAGCAGCAGATCGTCGGGGCTGGCCAGCACCTCCTCGATGGCGTCCATGCGCTTGAAGTGGGTGTCTCTGGCGGCCTCCAGGGCGGTGGCCGGGAAGTTGTAGAGGGTGAGCAGGCGGCAGAGGGCGTCCCGGTCGGCCAGGGTCTGGCGGTTGAGGGCCATGTGGGCGACCACCCGCCACTCCAGGCCGTGCCCCAGGGGCGGAGGCACCGAGGGGGTGGGCGCCCGCAGGTTCTCGATGGTCACCCCGGCGGGGATGCCCGAGACCGGCTCGCAGATATCCCCCGCCCGCAGCTCCAGGGGCAGGTGGCCGTTGGAGCAGACGAGCTGGATGGTGAAGCGCTCATCCCGATCCGGATCCTCGGGCAGGGAGAAGGCCAGGTAGGTGTCCAGCCCGCGATCCTTGGGGGTCGGCCGCACCCGCAGCGCGTACCAGGCCGAGCCGGCTCCGGCGCCCTGGCGGGAGACCGCCCGCTCCAGGAAGGGGCGGTAGGTGCGCCGCTTGCCCTTGCCCCGGGTCTGTCCGGTGACGCTCTCTACCGAGAAGACCTCGAAGTGTCTGTACTCGTTGTTCTCGGCCAGCACCCGGTACTCGTCCCGGTGGGGGCGCCGCCGGATGGGGGTGGCCATCCGGGAGAAGAGGTTGACCACCGGGGTGCAGCCCAGGCGAAAGTGCTCAGGGCGCAGCCGGGTCTCCTGGGCGAGGCGGCCCTCGATGGGAAACTCCAGCCAGAAGGCCTCGACCTCCCCCAGGGTGTGCAGCCGTTCGAGCCCTGTGATGTCCACAAACAGGAACTTCTCCGGCAGCGCGTAGTACTCCTGCAGCAGCCGGTAGCCGTCCATGCTGCGCGACCAGCCCGGCAGCAGCGCGTCCTCGGGCTCAAAGCCCACCGCCTGGGCTGGCGGCAGCGAGAAGCTGGCGCCCTGGCCGTCGGGGCCAGCGGCCCGGACCACCGGGGTATGGCCCGGCGGCAGGCGGTGCAGCAGGTAGTAGAGCAGCTCGGCGGGCAGGCGCCCCTCGCCGCTCAGGTGAAAGCGCAGCTGCTTGATGGGGGCCTGCTGAAGCTGGGAGAGGACCAGCCCGGGGGCCAGCTGCAGCTTGAGCCGCAGGGTGTCATCCCGCCCCAGGGCGTCCACTCGCACCTCCACCACTCGCAGCGGCGGCAGCGCCACATCGTAGAGGGTTCGAAAGACGCAGGGGGTCGGCGGGGCGTCCTCGGCGTCGCTGATGGGGCGGGAGCGGACCTGGCTGCCGCGCTGGATGCTCAGCGTCCGGGTCTCGGTTGGCGAGGCCGTGAACTGCTGAATCGCCATCGCCGGGACGGGGCGCAGGTAGTGGGGCCACAAGAGCTGCATCAGCCCGTGGCTCAGCTCTGGCAGCTCGTCGTCCAGCCGGCGGCGGATGCGGCCGGTCAGAAAGGCGACCCCCTGGAGCAGCCGCTCTACGGAGGGGTCGCTGCTCTCTCCGCGCAGCATGTAGGCCAGCTCGGGGTGACTGCGGGCGAACTCCTGGCCCACCTCTCGCAGGTAGGCGCGCTCGGCCTCGAAGTAGGACTGCAGGCTTCGACCGGGGCGCCGCATCAGGAGAGCTCCAGGTGGCCGCTGGGGTTCATCACCGCGCTCACGGAGAAGCTGCCCCGATCACGACCGTCGATCAGCAGGCGCGCCCGCAGATCAAAGCGCAGGTGGGTGGGATCTTCGGGGTCTACGCAGGCCTCGACGCTGCGCAGATCGAGCCTGGGCTCATAGCGCTGGATGGCCTTGCGCAGCGAGGCCTTGAGCTGCTCCACGCCGTACTGGTAGATCTCCTCGGTCAGGGGGCGATCAAAGGAGTGGATCAGCACGCTCAGGTTGGGGAAGCCGTAGTCGGGCTCCGCCTGGCAGGCGCCCCACTGTGTGGAGAAGAGATCCACGAGGTTGTCGCGCACCGATCGCGCCAACAACTCGCTCTCGGAGCGGTAGTTGCCGGGATCGGGGCGTTGCAGCCGCTGCAGCAGAGTGCGCTGATCGGCCATGGGACTCAGCCGCCCGTGGTCTCGAGGCTCCCCACCAGCGAGAGGTCGAAGTAGGCCCCCATATACTTCAGGTGGGGGCGCAGGCGCATCTTCACCGAGTACCAGCCGGGCTCACCGGGGACGTCCTTGACGCTCAGGGCGACCTCACGAAAGGGGCGCTTGGCCATCACCGCGGCGGGCGGGTTGTTCTGGGCGGAGATGTACTGCTTGATCCAGTCGTTGAGCTCGCTCTCCAGAGACTCGCGGCTCTTGGCGCTGCCCAGCTCCTCGCGCTGGAAGACCTTGATGTGGTGGGCCAGCCGGGTCACCAGGAACATGTAGGGGAGCTGGGTGCCGAGCTTGAAGTTGGTCTCGGCGGCCTTGCCCGCGGGGCTGTTGCCGAAGAACTTGGGCTTCTGGACGGAGCTGGCGCTGAAGAAGCAGGAGTTGTCGCTGCCCTTGCGGTAGACCAGCGGGATGAAGCCTTCCTTGGCGAGCTCCAGCTCCCGGGTCTCGGAGAGGGAGATCTCGGTGGGGGGCTTGGTCTCCATCGCCCCCAGAGCCTTGTAGCTGTGCAGCGGCATGTCCTCGATGGCGCCGCCGGCGCGGGGGCCGATGATGTTGGGGCACCAGCGGTACTTGGCGAAGCTCTCGGTCAGCCGGGTGGCGAAGGCGAAGGCGGCGTTGCCCCACAGATAGTTCTCGTGGTCCTCGGCCAGCTTCTCCTGGTACAGGAAGGATCGCGCCGGGTTCTCGGTGGGGTCGTAGGGCAGCCGCAGCAAGAAGCGCGGCATGGTCAGGCCCACGTAGTTGGCGTTCTCGGACTCCCGGAAGCTCTGCCACTTCTTGTGGGCGGTCGTCTTCACGCTGTTGAGGGTGGGCAGGCCCTCGAAGCTGTCCCTGTTGAAGAACTGCGGCCCGGCGGAGGAGATGAAGGGGGCGTGAGCCTGGGAGGCCACGTTGGCGATCTTCCGCAGCAGGGCCATGTCGGGGGAGGAGGGGTTGAAGCTGTAGTTACCGATCATCGCACCGATGGGCTCGCCGCCGAAGGTCCCGTACTCCTCCTCGAAGACGACGCGGCACAGTCGGCTGGCGCGGAGGGTCGGCGCGCTGTCGAAGTCATCCTCCAGCTCCTGCTTGGAGACGCTCAGGAACTCGACCCGGTTCATCTCGTCGAAGTTGGTGCGATCCACCAGGAACTTGAGGCCCCGCCAGGTGCTCTCCAGCTCCTGGTACTTGGGATCGTGCAGGATCTCGTCCACCTGCGCCGAGAGCTGGGTGTCGATGTCGGCGATCATCTGGTCGATGGTATCGACGTTGAAGGCGGGGGTCTCCGCGGTGGACTTCATCACCTCCTGGATGATGGCGGTCATGCCCCGGGCGGTCTCGTCGTGTCGCTCGACGCCGCCGGGGAGCTTGGGCTTCTCAAGCAGCCCGGTGGTGTAGCCGGCGATATCGCTCAGCAGGGACTCCGCGGATGTTGTCGCAGCCGCGCCAGCCTGCTCGGTCTTCTCTTCAGCCATGTGTTCAGTCCCCCTTCTCGGTGCGGCCCTTGAGCTCGTTGAGGATCGCCGAGGCCAGCTCCGGCTCGCGGATGACGGCGCTCAGGTGATTGCGGAAGTCCTCTTCGTTCATGTATTGCTCCTTGAGCTGCGACAGGATGGTGCGCAGCTCAAGCATCTGGCGCAGGCGGTCGACCTGCTTGACCACGGCGTCAGGCCCGAAGTCATTGATCCCGTTGAACTTCAGCTGGACCTTCATCTGTGCGCCTTCCTCACCGGAGAGGCGGTCGGGCACAGAGAGATCGAGCGACAGATTTTGCGCGCGCAGCCGATCTTCGAAGTTGAACTTGTTGACGTCCAGCGGCTTGCGTTCGGCGAAGGGCTCGTCGGGGTTGCCGGCGCTGAAGTCCCCGAGAACCAACACCTTCATGGGCAGCTCGCGCTGCTCCTTCATTCCGCCGGTGTCCGGGGAGTATTTGATGTTGATCCGTCCCGCGATACGATCGTCTGCCATATCGTTTTGTCCTCATTTCTTTTGAATTATTGCCCAACCATCAAGAGCGATAAGAAACCAACCCGGGCCAGACGAAACTGCAGCGCTTCAACCGCAGAATTATCGCCTATTTGCCGCGTTGATGCCAGCAAGCCCCTGAGGACTCCAGCCGCCAGCGCCGGCTCCCATTTCTCCAGGTGGTACTGCTCGATCTCTTCGTCGAGCGCCCTCAGTAGCGGCAGCGCCTCCGAGGTGTAGGACGCATCCATCAGCAGCTCGGCGAAGCGTGACTTGAGCTGGAAGCGCGACCGCAGATCCGGCAGCGCGCGCAGCTGCGCCTCGATGAGGGCGGCGGCCCGTCCGGGCTCACGCTCAGAGATGAGCAGGGCGCAGTCGGTGAGCAGCGCCGCGCGCGCTCCAGAGCGGTCGCTGTCGTCCGCGTCCGCCGCAGCCACAGCAGCAGCAGCAGGGGGCGTCGCGGCCCCGCGTGAACCCGCCGCCGTGAGCCAGCGCAGCGTCTCCTTGTCCGCCAGGGGCTGACCATCCGAGAAGCGCAACGTCTTCAGGGCAGGCAGGCGCTCGACCAGCTCTCTGACGCGGCGCTCTACCGCCAGCCTCGGCCCCTCACGCCCGAGCTTTCGCAGAGCATGAGCTGTGTGGCGGTGGGGATCGAGCCAGAAGAGGCGGCTCTGCCAGGCCTTCTCAGCCGAGGTGATCAGCGCCTCCCAGTCCCCCTCGCGAGCCTTGACCGCCAGCGCGTTGACGACCCTGCTGTCCGGCGGCGGGATCCGGGTCGTGTCACCCTCCTCGAGCGGCGGTGTGTTCAGCGAGGACAGCGCCCAGTCCCTGGAGAGTCTGTAACAGAAGGCTCGGTCCGGCGACTCGACGCGGGCGGCCTCGACCAGCTTGAGCACTTCGCCTCGGGCGGCCTTGAGCGCCGCGTGCCCGCCGCCGCGCTCAAGGCTCTTGGCGATCTTCTGTGCGGCTCGCTCGCCCGCTTTTGCGGGCGCTGGCTTCGGTCGGGCCGGCGTCGAGCGGGGCGTGGGGGGCCGCGCCGACCGCTGTGTAGGAGCTGGCGTGGCCTCCTCCGCGGCCTCCACCGCGACCTCCTCCGTCGCTTCAGCCTCCTCCTCAGCCTCCTCAGCCGCTGACTGCGGCTCGGGGGCGCTGGCCTCGGCCCGCTCCTCTGCCTGGGCGGCCAGGCGCTCACGCACGGCCCAGTCCAGGAACTGCTGGACCTCCTCGTTGCTCGGCGCCTCTGGCGCGAAGCGCTCCACCAGCAGCAGCTCAAAGGCCGCGCCGTTTCTTGCGCAGGCCTCGATGGCCTCATCGGCGGCGTCGGGGCGCTGGGCCGCGGCCCACTGGCTCGTCTTCACGATGAGCTTTCGAACCGCTGTCAGGCGCCGGCGGGGCGAGCGCGGATAGATATCCTCCCAGAGCGGCCCCAGCAGATCACACCAGCACTGGTAGGCGTCCGCGAGCCCGGCGTAGCCGTCCCGCTGGAAGAGGCCCAGGCTGAGAAAGGCCATCACCCTGAGATCCTTGCCGACCTCGGTCATCAAAGCGCCCGAGTCCTGGATCACCCGGTCCCACGGCTTGAGGCCCGCGGAGTCCACGATCTCCTGGAGTTCATCGAAGCGGTCATCCTCTTCGACCGGATCACCGGCCGGGGCGTCCGGGCGAACCGGGTGCCGACCCAGCTCGCTGATGGGGCAGGGGAAGTGGTCCGGGCCGCTCACTGGGCGGGGCCCCAGTCACCGGACTCGGAGTTCCATGTGTAGTGGTTGTTGGCGTCGCTGACCGGGATCTGCCTGGTGAAGTAAGAATCGCCCAGGACCAGCTCCACCTTGTACCAGCTCTGGGGGAGCCGGTGATCAACCAGCGGGGTGAGCCCCACGTTCTCACCGTTGATGAAGACGGTGGCGCCAGGGGGGGTGGAGTCGATGCTCAGGGGATAGCCGGCCGGGGCCGCCGGCGGGGGATCGACGGGCGAGGTCGAGGGTGGATCCTCCGGTGGAGCCGGCTCTTCGCCCTCGGGGGGCGTCGGTGCCACCGGCGGGGGACTGGGGGACTGGGCGTCCGGCCGGAGCTCAGCGTAGCGCTCGGTGAGCTGCCCCAGGGTGTCGGCGGTCTCTGAGGCTTGGAGGTGCACGAAGGCGGCGATCATCAACCCCAGCACGATCACGAAGCCGCAGGCCGCCGCCAGCAGCAGCCGGGCTGGCGGGCCCTCGGCCGAGGCGGGCGCCTCGGGCAGCTCGATCGTGAGCTGGGGTGAGAGCGGCTTTGGCCCGCCTCGGCTGGCCAGCTCCTGGCGGAGCTCCTCCACGAGCTGCTCCAAGGCGCTGCGCCGGCCGCGGTACTCTCCCTCAAAGCCCGCCAGCAGGCACAGATAGACGATCTCCAGCAGCTCCTTGGCTTCGGGGCTGCGCTCCTGGCGCAGCGCCTTGAGCAGGCTGAAGAAGCGGTGCCCCGCCACCTGGCTGCCGTAGCGATCCATCTCCAGACTGCCCTGGGCCCAGAAGTCCCGATACGGCCCCATGAGCTCGAAGACGGCGGTGTCCAGCAGGGCGATCACCGCGCGCTCGGCGCCGTCGATGCGCTCTCGGGGGCAGCCCAGGGTGCCGGCGCGCTCCCGAGCATCCTCCAGGCGTTTCAGGGTCCGCTGGTGGAAGAGGGCGGGCAGCTCGGTAGGCTGCTCGCCCCCGCGCAGCCGCATGCCCAGATAGATCAGCGGCCCGTAGCATTGCAGCAGGCGCGAGGAGCTGAAGAGCGCGGGCAGATCCTGCTTCAGATCGGCGCGGCGGTATTGCCGGGTGGAGTTCACGAGTGCTCATCCAGCGGGAGCGCGATCAGCTCGGGGTTCAGCGCCGCGAGCCCGGCGGGCAGGTAGAGGGCCAGCCGCCTGGAGCCGTAGAGAGCCTCCCAGAACTGCCCGCGCGTGCGCAGGCGGAAGTAGTGGGTGTCGGAGCGGCGGGGAGCCCCGGGGGGCGGACGGCGGATGGGCACCAGATCGACGCCCTTCAGGGAGGCGTTGAGGATGAAGTCGATGTCCGCGCCGCTGGCGAGCTTCATGGCCGCGCAGGCGTCGTTGGGGGTGGTGCCTGTGGGGAGCTCGCCGCCGAGCAGCAGGAGGAAGCGGGCGTCTTTGAGCGCTGAGCCATCGGGCAGCTGGCCGCGCCACAGGTTGGTGCCCTCCTGCTCCAGGGCGATCTGGACGTAGGTGTCGGGGACGACCGCCTCCAGCAGCCGATCCAGGGCCGCGCTCAGCGCGCTGAAGCAGCCGTGGAGGTCGTCGCGGCGGTAGTCCGGGAGCGCCAGGGGATCCATGTCATCGCTGAAGGTGCAGAGCTGGCCTGCGCAGGCGCGGAGCACCTCAAAGATCCGCTCTGGGGGCAGGGCGCCCAGCTTCAGGCAATGATCCATCTGGGTGATGGTGCCGTTCAGGGTGTGCAGGAACCAGAACAGCATCATGTCCGAGGCGGTCAGCTCCATGGCGCCGCCGGCCAATCGGCGCTGGTGCAGGGCCCGCCGCCGGGCCACCAGCCGGGCCTGGAGGCTCTCCAGCATACGCTTCAGCGCCGGGCTGGCGTCCAGACGCAGGCTGGGGGGGAAGTAGCGCGGGCTGAGCCGCCAGTGACCGGCGGAGTCCCGGGTCACCTCGGCGATCTTCAGGCGCACAAAGCCCTCGGTGGGCTCGTCGTCGAAGAGGATCCGCAGGTTGTGTCGGGCCAGCTCCACCCGCCGGGGGCGGGCCTGGCTGATGGTGTCGTAGACCTCGACCTCCTCGGCCCGGTAGCGGACCGGGGCGGCGCCAGCGACCCCCGCTTCCTCCAGGTTTCCCCCGCGCTCACGCAGCGCCGGCAGCCCCAGGTAGACCCCGAGAGGGCGCCCCACCCAGCCTTCTGGTACCGCCCGAGGCGGCGGCGGCGGATCCCGCTCCAGATCGAGCAGCGTGCCATCGGGCAAGACCGCCCGCAGCGTCTGGATGACGACCTGTCCGCCGACCAGCTCCGCCAGGTCAAAGCCCAGCGCCGCGACGCCCCAGGGCTCCCCCAGCGCAGCCTGGAGGCGGCCCCAGCTCTCGACGTGGTGCTGGCGATCCCACTGCTGAAGGTGGTGGGGGGCCAGGAACATGCCTTCGGACCAGACAACCTTCATGAGGCTCCAGGGACAGCGCAGGCGTAGCCTACCAGTGACCGACGAAGAAGAGGTAAGCCGCCCCCGCCCGAGATCCCTCCGTGTTCTCCTGCGGGGCGCCGATCAGCAGGTCATCGAGCCCGTCGCCGTTGACGTCGCCCGGGCCGGCGACGGCGCCTCCCGCCCAGCTGTTCTCGTGGTTGCCCAGCAGCTGGGTGGTCACGTTTGAGAGGTTCTGTGTGTTGCCGCCGTCGAAGCCGTCGGGGGCCCCGAGCACCAGATACGAGGTGCCGCCGCCGTTGGCGAGGTGCGCGCCGATGAGCAGGTCATCGTGGCCGTCGCTGTCGACGTCGCCGACGCCAGCGACCGAGCCGCCCACCACGTCGCCGCTCGTCTTGCTGCTGAAGGTGGTGTCGGCGCCGGAGAGTATCCGCGCTTCGCTGGAGGCGTCGATGTCAGCGGCGCCCAGGAACAGATGCGCCGCGCCTGCCCCGCTCTCCATAAATGCGCCGGGCGCGCCGATGATCAGATCATTGATGCCGTCACCGTCTACGTCGCCAGCGCCAGCGACCGAGTAGCCGGCCCAGTCTCCAGCCTGTGAGCTCTCGTAGCTGGCGTCCGCGCTGGAGAGGCTCGAGGTGCCACCCGACAGCCCGGGCCCAAGGATCAGGTGCGCTCCGCCCTCTCGCGCGGGGGTCGTGGAGGCTCCCGGGGTGCCGATGAGAAAATCATCGATGCCATCCCCGCTGACGTCGCCCACGCCGGCGACCGCCGCGCCGGCATCGGAGTGGCTCCCAAGCCCTGAGAAGCTGGCGTCCGCGTCGGAGAGCTGCAGCGCCTCGCCAGCGGCCCCCAGGCCGGCGGCGCCAAGGATCAGATATGCGACGCCGCTGTTCCCCGAGAGGGGAGCACCGATCAGCAGGTCCGCGTATCCGTCGCGGTTGACGTCTCCAGCGGCGGCGACAGCGTAGCCAGCCCAGTCAGCGGCGCGCTCGCCGATGAAGCTGGCGCCTGCATCGACGAGCTGCTGATCTCCGGTGAGCAGCTCCCGACCCGACGCGCCCCGAACCAGGTACACGACCCCGGGCCCGATCCCGGCCCCATCGGGGAGACTGTCGGACGTCTCCGAGTCGCCCCCCTGCGTATCGCCGATGAGCAGATCATCGAAGCCGTCGCCGTTGACGTCACCGGCGGTCGCGGCGGAGAAGCGCTCGCTCCACGGCTCCACCGAGTCGTAATCGATCCACTTGGTGGCCTCCGCCTTGAAGGTCGCGCGCGGCGTCCGCTCGACCTCGGCCGCGCCCAGATACAGCGCCACGCTGCTGACGTAGCCCTGGCTGGGGGTGCCACTGAAGGCGCCGATAAGGAAGTCGGCCAGCCCGTCGTTGTTGACATCTCCGGCGGCCGAGACGACCCGGCCGACTCGGGCGTAGGCCTCTTGTCCAGCGAAGCGCACGTCCGCCTGATCGAGCGCGGTCTCGCCCTCGACGAAGCAGGGGGTCGGCGCGCCGTCGCAGTTGTCGTCGACGCCGTTGTCGCAGACCTCCTGGGCGTCAGGGTGGATATCGGGGTTGGTCTCGTCGCAGTCCTCGGACCACGGCGCGCCGTCCCCGTCCAGATCCAGATCGTCCAGGTCGCCCACGAGACAGCCCGTCAGCAGCAGCCAGGGAAGCGCTATCATTCTACGTCGCAGTCGTCGGGCGAACAGGAGAAGCTGACGCCCGTTCGGTTCCAGGTGTAGCTGCTCCCAGGCGTGACGTTGTAGAGATCATCCGTGGAGTTGCTGTTGAAGTTACAGCTGGCGGCCACGGCGACGGCCTCGGTCAAGAGCAGGCCGCCCCCGAGGGAGGCGGTGTTGTGGAGGAAGGTGACCTCGGTGAGCATCAGCTCGCTTTGGGAGGCGTAGAGGCCGCCGCCGTAGTCGGCGGTGTTGGTGTCGAGCTGTACATTGTCGAGCTCCAGGATGCTGTTTGCAGCGTAGCCCACGCCGCCGTAGTTGCTGGCGGTGTTGCGCGCGATCGTTGAGCTGACGAAGGACAGATCGCTGTAGCTCGCGTAGAACACACCGCCGTAGGTTGATGCGTCGTTTTCGGGGATGACGGCGTCTGTCAGCGCAGCAGTGCTGTTTACCAGATAGAGCACCCCGCCGAAGCTGGCGCTGTTGCCCGCGAGGGTGCTGGATGTCACCGTCACCTGACTCTCGTCGGTGAGGAACAGGGCGCCGCCGTAGTCGGTGGCGAAGTTTCCGGAGATGGTCGTGTCCTCTAGCGTGGCTGTGCCGCCGCGCAGCATGAAGCCGCCGCCTATCGACGACGCGGTATTGTCAGAGAGCGCCCCCCCGGTCAGCGTCATGTCGCTGGTGAAGTCGATCACTATCGCCCCGCCGGTGCTGGCCTCGTTCTCGGAGAGCGTGGTGTCGCTCATCAAGGCGCTGCTCTCGAGGAGATATACGCCTCCTCCGAAGCTGGTGGCGACGTTGTTGGAGAGGCCCTCACCGCTCATCGTCAGCGTGCTGCTCACCAGGTAAAGCCCCGCGCCATGGGCCGCCTGGTTTTCGGAGATGACGGTGTCGAGCAGGGTCGCGTCGCAGACATCCAGGTAGAGCCCGCCGCCGAGATCGGCGCTGTTGTTCTTCAGGACGATCGACTGAAGCGCGACGGCGCCGCCGTCTGCGCAGCGAACCCCTCCGCCAGCGGTCACGCCAGTCTCAAGCCGCTGCGCGCTGACCCCGTCCTGGATCGTGATGTCCCGCGCGGTCAGCGAGATCCCGGAGCCCAGCGTCAGCACGGAGCCCAGCTCGGCCCCCGAGAGCACGGTGTCCTCCGCGCCAGCGATTCCCACGATGCTGAGGTCTGCCTCGACCGCCATGTTCAGATACCAGGTGCCGGTGCAGAAGTTCAGGGTTCCCCTCTCCAGGGGGCCGCCCTGGAGGGGGCTGCTGGGGGTGCCCGCCTGAAAGACGCTGCTCAGATCGTTCCAGAGCCCGGTCGTCGCGGTCTGGAAGGCAACTGAACCTTCGAGGTCCAGCTTGCCGTCGCAGTCATTGTCCACCCCGTCGCAGAACTCAGCGGCGCCGGGGTTCACGGCGTCGTCTGTGTCGTCGCAGTCGTCGCCCCCGGAGGCCACGGAGTCGTATCCGTCTCCATCGGCGTCCCCGCTGGTATCGTCTGTACTGTCTGTACTGTCTGTACTGTCTGTACTGTCTGTACCGTCCACGCCGTCGCAGTTCTGGTCGGTTCCATCCGCTGCCGTGTCCGAGGCTCCGGGGTTGATGCCAGCGCCGGTTGCCGGGTCGTCGTCGCAGTCGCTGTCATCTGCAACTGAGTCTTCCATCGGCGCGCAGTCCTCCAGCGGCGCCTCCGGGTCGCCGTAGCCGTCGCCGTCGAGATCGGCGAAGAGGCCGTCTCTGGGCGCGGCGTCCTCATCAGCGACTCCGTCGCAGTTGTCATCGACCCCGTCACAGTCACTGTCCTGCTGGCCGGGGTGAATTGTCGGGTCGCCCTCATCGCAGTCCTCCGACCAGGAGGCGCCGTCCCCGTCCAGATCCATGTTGTCGAGACCGCCCACAAGGCAGCCCGTCAGCAGCAGATAGATCAGCGGACTCACGCCTCACCGCCGGTCATGGGGAGCAGTCCTTTTCAGCGCAGGTGATGGCCGTGGTCTGGCCGGCGCGCACCTCGATCGTGAAGGAGCGGACGAGCCCCCCTAGCGGTTTGTTTTCGAGCTGGTAGACCCCGGGGGGCAGAGAGACCGGAGCACCTGCCTGCAGCACCATCTCCGTGCCAGCATTGAACAGAGTGATGAAGGAGATTTTGCTCAGATCGCCTCCGAGCGTGACAAATCCTCTGGGTGGAGCCACAGGGCCTGTCTGGCGGCGGGTGTTGTTGTCGGTGTTGACCAGGGCCCTGGCCTCGGCTTCAGCCCTGGCCGCAGCCGCAGCCGCAGCCCTGGCCGCAGCCGCAGCCTCCGCTTCAGCTTTGGCCTCCGCTTCAGCTTCAGCTTTGGCCTCCGCTTCAGCTTCAGCCTTGGCCTCCGCTTCAGCTTTGGCCTCCGCTTCAGCTTCAGCCTTGGCCTCCGCTTCAGCTTTGGCCTCCGCTTTTTCGGCCTGAGTCATCTCATTCGTTGCGTCGCCTCCATTCAACAATGGATCCGGCTCAGCTGACTCCGGAGAGATGCCAGACCGCCAGGCCGCCCACCCGGCGCCGCTGACAAGCACCACGAACACCAGTGAGGCCAGCGCTCTCCCCCAGCTTCGTCTGGGGGCGGGGGGCGCCGGTGGGATGGGGGTCGCGATGGAGATGGGGGAGGTGTCACCCTCGGTGGTGATGGAGCGGGTGCGGCCGGGCTGCTCGGGCTGGCGATCGGGATGCGAGAGATCGGGCTCGGCGGCGCGACGACGATTGGGAGAGGACTGGCTGATCAGGATTCGGTTGAGGAGGGTGTCCTCTTCCGGGGGGGGCCGGGGGGTCGCCAGGAAAGGAGCCAGGACACGGTCGGCCCAGAAGCGGAGGCGCAGGCCTTTGAGTCTGTACCGGAGGTCGTCGCAGATCCGATCCACGTCCCTGGCGGTGGGGCGCGCCCCGGGCTCGTAGGCCATCATGCTGGCGAGCAGCCGCAAGAGCTCGGGGTGGCGCCCCGAGAGGCGCTGGTCGAGGACCTCCATGTTGGTCTGGAGGATCGCCTGGTGTCGGGCCGGGTTGGGGGAGCTGGTGCCGAATGGGCGCCCCACCAGCATCTCGAAGAGGGTGACCCCCAGCGCGTAGATATCCCCCGCCGGGGTGTCGACGTTGAGCTGACTCAGATCCTGCCGCTCCGGGCTCATGTACTCGGGGGTTCCGAAGTACAGGGAGCGGGTCTTGCTCTCCCGGTCGGTGAAGTCGGCTGTGGCGATGCCGAAGTCCAGAACCTTGACCCCGCCGGAGCGGGTGAGGCGGATATTGGAGGGCTTGATGTCCCGGTGCACCAGGCGCAGCGGCCGGCCGTCAGGGCCCTTGGTGTGGTAGGCGATGTGAAGCGCGTTGGCGACCTCGATCGCGATCTCCAGGATGACCTCGATGGGGATCTTTGCCAGCTTCTGGATGACGTTCAGATCCATCCCGGGGATGTACTCCATCACCACGGCCCAGCGCCCATCCAGGCAGGTCAGCGTATCGACCTGGACGATGGATTGGCAGTTCAGGTAGCCCAGCAGGCGGGCCTCGTCTCTGAGGCGGCTGGCGAAGAGCTCCTGGTGCTCCAGATCGGGCTTGAGCAGCTTGACGGCGACCTCTTTGCTGAAGCTGCCGCTCCCCAGGTATCGCGCCCGGTAGACGGTCCCGAAGCCTCCCTCGCCCAGCACCTCCAGGAACTGGTATCGAGCCTCCTGACTCACCAGCTGACCACCAGCGCGACTCCCAGCCCCAGCGTCAGGGCAGAGGCTGCCCCGCCGCCGATCGACAAGGCGTTGACCTGGTTTCGATGCTTGTTGAGGGGGGCGTAGTACTCGGAGTCCTTCGTCAGCGCGCCCTCCTTCAAGGCGTTCTTCAGCGTGGGGTCGAGATCCTCGACGCCGCTGGGGTTCTCCGGGAAGTACTGCTGCTTCAGGAGGACCGCGGAGCTCCAGAGCAGCCCCGAGGCCAGCGCCGCCCCGCCGGTGCCCCAGGCCAGCCGCCTGCGGTGGCGGCTCGTGTTCTATTTGGGGGGGGGCTCATTGATGACCCTCAGGGGCGGCGGGGAGGGGATGGAGTCGTTGGGCTGGATGTAGTGGGTGGCGAGGACCGACTGGGGAGCATCGGCCGCGAGCCACTGGAGGATCGCCGGCCGATTGGCGGGAAAATCCACGCGGGGCTCGCTGTCGACCAGGGCGCCGTACCCGCTGGGGATCTCCAGGTCAAACACGGCCGCTTGGAGCGCCATGGCTTCCGCCATCCGGTCCTCAAACTGGAGGCTGAGGAAGGCCGCTGGGGGCTGGTAATCGGGATCGAGCTGGAGGATGGCCTGGAGGGACAGGGGGATCTGCTGGAACTCCGTGACGTAGAACGATTGGAACGCCATTATCTGGTGATAGGCCACCGCGGCGTCCTGACTGATCGGCTCATCCAGACAGCTCAGGGTCTCCTCGATCTGGGCGAGGATGTTCTCGATGGTCGGCTCGTCGGTGTTCTCCAGAGCCTGGGTGGTGAGCTCAGCCTGCTCGACGATCGCCGTAGAGGTGGAGGGGCACTGCGCAGCGGCAGGCAGCCCGAGCAGCCCGAGGCCCGACACGAACAAGGGAAAAGCAGCATGCACCAACGAGTCTTTCCGGCACATTCTTGAGGGCCTCCCCACGAAGAATACTGGTTTGATGAGAGGAAGGCCAGCGGGCCCCGGTCGCGCCGGATGTGGCGGCGCTCACCAGAGCCACCCGGTCTCAAGGACGGGGAGCAGCAGCATGTCGCTGTCGGAGGAGCGGAGTCCACCGTTCAGGCCGAAGGTCAGGTGGAAGGGGCCGGAGGAGACATACCGAGCCGCGACGCCGCTGGTGACGAAGGGATCGTGGAAAGCAGCGAGTCCACCGCCCAGCCCCACCTCCAGCTGCCAGCGCCGCGCGAGAGGGAAGTCCAGGTAGAGCTCTGTGGCCGGCCCATGTGTCACACCGCCGGTCATATCAAAGAGCGGGGCGACCAGTCCCAGCTTCAGCCCCATCGCCTCCACCGAGGGCGCGCTCAGGCCCCACTCCAGCTGGGCGCCCAGCCCGGTCCCCAGGTACAGTCCCACCTTCAGGTCTCGCTGGTTCTCCGGCTCCAGCTGCTTCAGCATGGTCCTGGCTTCCTCCATGTGGGGGATGTTCACCCTGAAGGACTCCCCGCTCACCAGCACGGCGGCTGCTTCATAGCGCGCGATGTACTTGAACAGCGCGAGCTCGGCGTCGGAGCCACCCTCTCTGGTGAGGGGGTACACCGAGGACCACAGGAGCTCCGCCTCTTCGATGAGCTCGCCTCGGGCGATCTCCACCGGGTCCACCGGGGCGCCGGAGGCGAAGGGAGCGTCTGCGACCGCGGGCGCCTGCGCCCCGACCAGGAGCGGGAACAGCAGCGCTGTGAGGAGGACGGGGAGTCGGTGGAGTGTTTTCAAGGGGGGACTCTACCTCGCCGTAATCGCCAAGCGCAGCCCCAGGTAGCTGCGCTGGGTGTCCGGGGGAGTGGCGCCCCGGTTGGCGAGCCGGGGGCCCGTCGGGCCGCTGTCCCAGGCCCCGCCTCTGCACACCCGGAGCGCCGCCTGATCGCCCTGCGTCTCGGGGTAGGGGGACCACGTCCACTCCCAGACATTGCCGCTCATGTCGTACAGTCGCCAGCTGTTGGGATCCAGCTGCCCCACCGGGTGTGTCCGACCACGGGCGCTGCCGCGGGTCCAGGCCGAGTCCCTCAGATCCCCCAGCGCCGCGTAGGTCGCGGGCGAGCCCGCCCGCGCTGCGTACTCCCACTCGGCCTCGGTGGGCAGCCGGTAGCCCTCGCAGTCCAGGTCGTCGGGCCAGCTCACCTGGGTCGACTGGACCTGGTAGCAGGGCACCAGCCCCTCCCGCTCCGAGAGCCGGTTGGCGAACTGGACGGCGTCGTACCAGCTCACCTGCTCCACCGGGCGGGTCGCCCCGTGGAAGCGGCTGGGGTTTTCCCCCATGACGTCCCGCCACATCTCCTGGGGGATCTCCACCTCACCCAGGTAGAAGGCGCGCCTGATCTTGACCGTGTGCTGCGCCTCTTCCCCCCAGCGCCCCGCCTCCATGGCGGGGCTGCCCATCAGAAACGAGCCCGCGGGGATGAGCGGCATCTGGTAGTCGAAGGAGCCCACGCGCAGCGGGGAGAGGCACTCGCCCACGACGGGGTCGTAGTCATCGGGGCAGCGGATGGGGCCGCCCGCGGTCCAGGCCGTGAGGTCTCCGCCCGGGACGACCCAGTCGCTCCACAGCACCTCGCCCGACGAGCCGACGAGCTGAAGCAGTGAGGGGCGATCGGAGGGGATAGCGGCCTGGGGCCGGCCGTCGATGACGGCGCTCAGGTTCGGCGGCAGGGCCATGGGGGTGGCGCCAGAGCCCGGCCGTGAGCGCGCCTCTGCCCAAGCAGCGCGAAGCTCGGGCTGCTCCAGAAAGGGCGCGGGCAGCTGGTGGTCGGGGTCGAGCCAGAGGATGGCCTGAAAGGCCTGGACCGCGGCGTGGGGGGTGGTCTTGATGAAGGCGTACAGCGCCATCATCTGGTGATAGGCGATTGCGGCGTCCTGGGTGATCGGCTCCCTCAGGCAGGCCATCGTCTCTTCGGCGAGGGCGGTGGCCCGGTAGAAGGCGGCGTTGTCGAAGCGCTCCAGGGCGGTGGTGGTGGCCTGGGTGTGCTCCAGGAGCATTATGGAGGTCGAGGGACACCGCGCGTAGGCGGGTAGAGAGCCGCTCACTCCCAGGAGGAGAGACACCGCCCGGAGAGCCCTGTTTGACCCGAACTGCATAAGGTCGGATCTAACCGGTCCGGGGGGTTGGACAAAGTGGAAATGATCGTACAGGATTACCCAGCCCGGCCCCCCGAACCTTCGGAGCCCACCCTGTGTCCGACTGGCTCAACAGACTCCTGAAGCCCAAGCAGCAGCGGTTGGATCCCGCAAGACCCATCGGCGCGTTCAAGCTCTGTGACAGCAGCGAGCACGTCGTGGAGTTCTGGTCCAGGCGCTGCCAGGAGTGCGATCGGCCCCACCACGCCGAGCTCCCCGCCGTCGAGGCGCCCGCGGTCCCGCCCGCGGCCCCGCCGTCGCTCAAGTCGCTCCCCCCGCCGGCCACCGGGATCCCCCGCACTGTCTTTGTGCGGGTCGAGGGGGGCAAGCCGAACCCCGCCCCGCCGCCCAAAGCGCCAGCACCGCCGCCCCCCGCGGCGCTCTCTCCGCCCCCCGCGCCGGATCTGAAGCCGAAGCGGACCGTCGTGTCTCGCCGCCACAAGCCGCTGATGAGCGGCAGCACCGGAACCTTTCGACCCCCAGTGCGCGAGCTGCACGTACCCAAGCCTGCCTGGGGGCGCCTGCACCTCACCTTCGAGCTCGCTGAGCCCCTCTGCACGGTCGGCTCCGACGCCGGAGTCGAGGTCCGGATTCTGGGTGACCAGATCGCAGGGCGTCACGCTACGATCAGTCTGCAGGGCGGCAGGGTTGCCATCACCCCCGACTCTGGCGCTGTACAGATCACCAATCGGGCCCAGGAGCAGGATCCCGCTTCGGGCAGTCTGGCGCTGGAAGACGGTGACCTCCTCTGGGTCGGCTCCGTCAAGCTGCGGTTCGAGCGGGTCCGGTAGCGATGATCGTCTTTAAATTTAGTGACGGCTCAGAGACGCAGAGCCGTAAGGCGACCATCACAATGGGGCGCGACACCAACCGCGATATCTCCTTCGCTGAGGACAACCTCGATATCGTCAGCCGCGTCCACGCCCGCGTCCAGTTTCGCGGTGAGTGGTACGAGATTATCGACGAGGGCAGCCACAACGGCACCTATGTAAACGACCGGAAGGTGGAGGGCGCCGTCCCGCTTCGCGAGGGGGACATCATCCAGCTCGGGCATGAGATCGGGCCGACCATGGAGGTCCGCTTCGAGTACGACCGCCAGCGCTTCGCCAGAGAGCTCAAGGGGGAGTCGTCCTCTCTCTCCTTCATCTGGATAGCCCTGTTCGGGCTCATGTTCACAATCCTCGTCCTGTTCGGGTGGGTGCTCTCCGGTTAGCCCGAGACCAGGGTGAGCAGATCGCCCGGCAGCTCAAGCTGAATGAGCTGATAGTGAAGCCAGAGAGGTCCCTGCGGCGCCTCCTGGTACTCCCAGCTGAACGAGCAGTCTTCGCCGCTCAAGGTCAGCCGCTGACGCTGGGTGGGGCTCGCGCCTGTGAGCGGGTTTGTCACCAGACGGAAGTACGGCCACTTCCCGCCCTCCTCAACTATCGCGCATTCATCCACTCTGTTGGTGCCCCGGGAGGCCTCGAACCTCAGCACGTCTGTGGGAGAGACGTCGATTCGCTGCGAGTCAGCAGGCCCCATGGTGTACTCCAAGACCTCTCGTCCATCCTGTCTGATGGTGACCTGAGTGACGGTGTTGTCGGCTTGGCGGGTCGTGTAGAAGGTCACCTCCCGGCGCTCCTCCAAACCCTCAAGCAGCTTCCAGCGCTCCTCGTTCCCAGCCCTGAACCGCAGCGCTGATGACTCCACGATGAGGTTGGAGGCGCCGTGCCACAGCGCGCGCTTGGAGGCGTCGTCCCCGATCAGCGGCTCGAGGTGCTCCTGGATGAAGGCGTCGACCTTTTCGCCGGGCTCCAGGAAGGCGCGCAGATCCTGGGGGTCTGCCTCCTGGTGTGCTCTGATATCGAAGGGGTACTTGCGCTTGAGCTGGTTCCAGTCGCCGAGGATATCCCTCCTCCAGAGGGTCTCGACCTGCTCCGCGTAGTCCTCAAGGAGCACGGTCCAGACCAGGTTCAGCGCAGTGGTGGTCTGGCTCTTGAGCAAGGAGCGGACCTCCTGCTTGCGCGAGAGCGCCTGGCAGGCGCTCAGTGAATTTGTGCCGTCATCCTGGAGGGTCTCCAGTGCATTCACCAGATCTGCCGCTGTCCGGTGCGCTTGATACAGCGCCCCTTTCCGCATGAAGGTCTCAGTGACCAGCAGCCGACGGCTCACGTTGTCATCGGACAGGCCCTCGATGGCGTTGGCCAACGCGAGCATATTGGTCTGCAGCGTAATGTAGTTGTTGTGAAGTCGTCCATCGGGCTCGATGAGTTCAGCCGCGGCCCACCAGGCACCGGACTGACAGTCACACCAGCTCCGCTGCCGGACGAGCTCAGCGTCCTCAGGATCCGTCTCGGGCACAGGGGCCCCCCGACCCATGTGGAGCAGGATTCGGTCGAGCTCCCCATCCGTCGGACGGTAGACGGTCTTGAGCATGGCGCTGAGCTTTTGTAGATCTTCACCCTTGAGCGGATGATCCTTGGCCTTGGGCACGCCGATGTTGTCGTACCAGGTGAGCCACAGGGAGTTGTAAGCCTTCTCGTACAGCCCTCGCGTCTCATCGAGCACGGCGCGTTGCTCATCAGGTGCCATGGCCCTGACCTTGGCGAAGGTGTTCTTGTTGAGGATCTCGTCGATCTTGCCCTCGAAGCCCGTACAGCTGAGGGTGTCGAAGCCCCCCGGAGGGGCCTTCATGGGCGAGTCCTGCCACTCGAAGAAGAGGTTGGGCTGTAGCCCCAGGCGCTCGGGAGGGGGGTGGCTCCCCCCAAAGCTGGCGAGCAGCAAGTGGGCTGGGGTGATGGGGTCGAGGCGCACACACACCGAGCTCAAGAGGCCGGCTGAGGGAAGCAGGCGCTCACCCATCGAGCTGCGCGACGAGGGACTCAGCCAGCGCCTGAACAACGCGGCGCCCGCGGCGGCGGCGGGGTAGTCGGGCTCGCCGCGACGTTCGCTCTCCAGCTCGGCCAGCCACAGCGTCTCGAGCGAGCTCACCTCGATCGCGGGGGCGGGCTCCGCATCAGTCTGTCTGTACTGGTCTCGCCAGCCGCGCCCCAGATCACAGATCGGGCTGGCCTTGAAGATCCAGTTCTGCCACCTCTCCGGCATCAGCTCCCCGCTCCTGAGGTTCGGGAGCTCGGGCAGGGTGCGCGCCTCCGCCTCGAGATCCAGGAGCCTGGTGTCGATGAGCTGTCCGGTGTGCGCAGCGATCTCCCGGGTCATCAGCTGCTGGAGGAGCTGCTCAGCGGGCTCGGCCAGGCTCCCGCGGAACGAGCGCAGCCAGAGCCACATCCACCCCGACGGGGGGCTGACGTCGATTCTGGTGTAGGCCCACTCCAGGAGCTCATCATCGCCCTCGTGTCGCCAGCCTTCGTGGGTCCAGTCCCCCAGCACAAACAACCTCGCGACGAGCTCTGGAGCCGGGTCCGCGGGGCCGGGGCGCTTCAGGCCTTGCTCCAGAGCTTCAAGCTGCGCCTCGACGGACTGCTTGTAGGTGAGGTTGGCGCGGGCGATGCCCAGCAGCGAGGCGGAGCCGACGAGCACCACGCCGAAGGCGAGCGAGAGCAGCAGCAGCTGACTTCGCCTGCGGCGGATGTGCTCCTGGCCGGAGAGCAGATCCCGAGCAGCGTGGCGGGTGAAGGTCTCTCCAAAGAGCTGGCGCAGAAAGAAGGGGCGGCTGCGGCTGCGACTGGGGCGGGCGGGGGCTGCGTGATCCGGGAGCCCAAGCCCCCGCGCCAGCTCGGCCTCAACCCGATCCCGGCCCGCGCCTGCCTGCTGGGCGCTGGCGAACCAGGTGCCCACCAGGGGGCAGCGATCCTGACCGGGGCTTCGAATCGTCAGCGCCTTGATGAGGCGGCCTACAGGCGCTCGCAGGCTCGCGAACTGGGCGGGGAACAGCAGCCGCTCGCGGAAGTCTGCGGGCGTGAGCCTGCCAGCGAAGGCCTCGCCACGGGTCTCCTCCAGGGCGCGGATCAGCCCGTCGAAGCCCTTGTAGAACTCTGACTCCAGATCCAGTCGGGACTGGTCCGCCGCTCGGAAGGCGTGTCCCCACGACTGCTGGGCGTCCGCGCCGTGCAGGCCCTCGAACCAGGCCGAGAAGCCGGCCAGCCCGTCGCAGTGGGTCAGCAGCAGGTGCACCGCCGGGGTGGTTCCAAGGACCGACATGACATCGTCGAGCTGCCTGCGCAGTCGCTCGCCCAGCACCCCCGCAGACTGCGGAGTCATCTCCACGAGTTGGGAGAGGTTCACACAGATCACGACCCCATCGACGCCACGAACGTGCTTGTTCTCCCGCAGCACCTGGAGGATGCCCCGCCACTCCGCCCGGGACTGATCATCGGTGCTGTAGCGGCCCGCGGTGTCCAGCGCGATGGCGTCTCCGCAGCGGATCCAGTCGAAGCTCCGGGTCGGGCTCACCTCGAAGACGCTGTTCTCGGAGTTGAGGTGGTGGATGCTCAGCTCGCTGCCGCGCAGCGCCGTGCTCTTGCCGGCCTCCGAGGGGCCGATCATCAGCAGCCACGGCCGCGCTCCCCCCGTGGCGGTGGGGGGCAGCTGTCGGATCGAGCGCTGCGCCTCCTCCAGGCGCTGAGCGCAGTCCAGAATACGCTGCTCGGCGGGCCCCGGTGGGGGCTTCTCCTTGAGCAGGTTCTGAATGGGGCGGGTCTTCTGGAGGTACCGGACCAGCAAGCGGAGCATGCTGGCCAGCCAGAGCACAGCGAGCGCCGTCCACGCGCCCTGCTGGAGTCCACGGACCGCCTCAAGCTGCTCGTAGGGCAGGAGATAGAGCGGCCCGAGGTAGACAGCGGCTGCCAACACACCGAACAGGACCGTGATCCAGATCAGCGGGTGGGTGATGAACTTCAGCAGGAGCTTAATCATCGACTCAGTAGACCTTCCAGATCACGTGGTGGGGCTCGCCATCAATGTTGCCGCGCTGGCGCCGCGCGCGCCCTCTGGGCAGTCGCCGCTCCCAGGGGAGGGAGAGCTGGTAGCTGTTGAGGTCGATGTAGAGCTCCCGCTTGCCCCGCCGCAGGCGGATCAGCGCCCAGGAGCTGACCTCGTTGGGGTCGCACTGCTGGTAGTAGGGCACTACGAGGAGCCACCTGGCGTCTTCGAGGCGCTTCATGGTGTGCGCGCGCGCGGTGTTCGGGGTGACGCTGAGCTGCTCCGCGCTGGGAACCAACCAGTTCTCAAGAAGAGATAGCGTAGCCTCGTGGTCCTTCAAGGACTTGCAGTTCTGATCCGCGATGCCGTCGGGGCGACCGGAGAGCTGGTACAGGCCCAGCATCACGGGCTGACCCGGCTCGGTGTTCATCGCGTTCAGGTTCTCGGCGGTGCTGTAGTTCAGCTGCCTTGGCTTCTGGCAGCCGACCAGCGACAGGGCGAGCAACAACACCATGAGCGGCCGCGCTGCGAACGCTATTTCTGGCTGGGGGGGGGATCTCATAGTTATTGGGGACCAGGAATTCGGGAGAGCGAGTTGGCAGAGTTGATCATTTGTAGCGACGCTCTGCAAGGCAGGCAATTTTCCCTCACCGCAGGTGGAACCTTCATTGGACGGGAAGCAGGGGGGGACTGCGACATCGCTCTACTCCATGAGACGGTCAGCGGTCGGCACGCGATAATCTACCAAGAGGCGATCTCCGAGGATTGGATTCTGAAGGATCTGGAGAGTACCAACGGAACCTATGTGGACGGGCAACGTCAGCAGGAGATCACGCTTCACCATGGGATGGTGATCTGGTTGGGAGACGTCGAAGTTCGATTTGAAGTGGGGGCGCAGGTGGCGGCGGAGCCTCCCCCCGAGTCGGCGCGTCGGTCACCCCAGGTCGCGCTGCGAGTGGAGCGGGTAGAGCCCAGGCACAGGCAGCGGTCAGCGCCGAAGCCCGCCCGCCCGCGCGACAGCCCCGCAGCGGCCCGGCCGCAGCCCGATGTGTCTCCCGATGTGTCCCCCACGGTGCTCGAAGAGCTGCGTAAGGGCGCTTTGATGCTGCGGCGAGGCTGCCAGGGCGGCGACGATCTCATTGAGCAACTCGAGGCGGCGATCCAGGAGCTGGATCGGGCGGTCAGCCAGAGCGACCCGGAGCGCAGCCGGTCGACCGGCGCTCGCCTGGTAGAGGATGAGGGCGCGCTGCGGGAGGTCGCGCGTGACATGGAGTCGGTGCTCAGCACATTCTCGAAGACCTTGGACTACTTCGAGAAGCTGCTGGAGCGGAGCTGAAGTAGCTCCGCTCCAGCCTGACACGTTCTAAACGTGCGGAACCTTCCAGCTGTCCTCTGTCACGATCCCGTCCGGCTCGAAGGTCGCGGTGATCTTGGTGAAGGCGACCCGCAGGGTCTCCAGCGGAGGCAGCTTGGCGCTCTCCGCCTGAAGCGTAAAGGGCAGCTGCAGATCGACAGAGACGATGTTGGCCTCCTCCAGAATGATTGTGTAGAATTGCTCCTCGGTGCCGTCCCCGTCCGGGTTGTAGCGGTAGAACTGCAGCGTAACGGTAAGGAGTTCGTTGCTGTTCAGCGCGGTTGCCAGCATGGGGCTGGCGCGATCGATCGCCTTGACGAGCTTGATGGGGTGGTGGATGCGGTGACCCTGCGCGCGCCCGTCCTGCTCATTCCAGGGGATCTCCGCCTGGTAATCCAGGCTCATGACGTGGATGGTATCCTCTCGGCCCTCCATCGGGCTGCATGCCTCGGAGATGAGCCCCTGAGTGTTTCCCTCAACGGTCATGTGTATAAGCATCGCCATTGCTATGTCCTCCTGCTGGGGTGTTTCTGTCTTCTGAGTCAACGCTTCATATGAAGGGATTACATTTCATTATCGAGGATTGTCACCCGACAGCTCGGCGGCTGCGGACAAACCTCTGAGGCTGGTATTGTGGGGGTGCCACAGGATAAGGGGAACTGAAGTCCGGGATTTTTGCGCCTGACAAACTCCAGGGCGGCATCCCGATCCCGGCCCACGAAGCTGGCAGCGATAAGCTTGGGGAGGTAGTGAGAGGTCTGGTTGACCAGATAGCCTCTGGCAACAAAGCCGATGTAATCCCGATCAGACTCAGGGATCTCCTCTCGCCGGGCTATTGCGCAGGCAGTCAGGCCTGTATTGTAAGTCGCGACAGCGAGGAAGGGATAGTCCGCACCGCACTCTTCAAAGCCGTCGTGAATATGTCGAACTGCTGCTCGAGTCACCTTCCGCCAATCACAGCGTTCATCCACAGTACCTTCCACGACTACCCCATATTTATTAGCGGACTCAGTTATAAATTGCCACATCCCACGCGCGCCGGCTGAGCTGCAGATCTTGGGGTCGAAGCTGCTCTCTATCCAGGCGAGGTAGAGTAACACCTCGGCGCGTCCGGTCGGATCGCCCAGCTCGCGGAGCTCTTCCTCCAAGATGGGGATGAGCTCCGGACGTATGACCTGCAGCCTACAGTAGGCATCTTGGTTGTAGAGTGCATTGATAAGCTCCTCTTCAACTTCCCAGAGAAAGGAGCGATCGACCGAGCGGCCGTTCTCATCCCCGATGAGCAGCCCCACCATTTCCCGCGCGTGCTGAGCGAGTGGATTTCCCTGGAACAGCTCGGGGCCTCTCTCTTGATCCATCGCGGCGTATCGCTCGTAAGCCTTCTGGAATTCGGGATCCTGCTCTATCGGTGAGTCCTCTTGGAGCTGAGGGTTCTGCTCTGCCTGGACATTTCGCTCTCGCATCAGGCCCCAGAGCGGGGCCGAGACGAGCGCCTTCTCAGCGTAGAAGGCCTCCTTATCCTGCTCGAGTCGGGCCCACTCCTGTTCAACCTGTTTACCTTCCTGGTTGATCTGGTGCGCTGTGTAGAGGTTCATACCCACCATTATCAGGAGCAGGAGCAGCCCAGCCATCGCCAGCTGCTTGGCGGGCAGCGCGCTCGACTCCTTCGGGGCGACCGCGCTGCTGCGGCCGTCGCCAGACTCGAAGCGGAGTCGGACCCGATCGGCGAGCACAATCACCGCGTCGTCGCTGAGGAGGACGGGGGTGTCCCCCTGAAGCCGTGTCCCATTGAGGCTGGTGCCGTTGGGGCTGTCCAGATCCCGAAGCCACCAGCGCCCGCCTTGCTGCCAGACCTGAGCCTGGCGGCGGCTCACGCCCTCCTCTTCGTCGTGCAGGTGCACGGCGCAGTGCTCAGCGTCCCGGCCGATCAGCGCGCCGTGGTCCGGCAGGTCGGCTGGGAGGGTGTCGATCTCGCCGCGGCGTTGGCCGGTCAGGTGATGGAAGCGAGGGGGGATCGGGCGCTCCATTTGCAGCGTCGGAAGGAACCTACCGGCCATAACCGTTCTATCGACTGCGGCCCATCACAGGGGCGCTCTCTCCCAACACGATGATCCATGCCGTCTGTATTCGAATGTGGCGTACTCTGTACAGATGAGCCGCCAGCCCCAGGGGCTCCTGGCGGCCCCGAATACGAGAGGGGAGAGGGAGAGGAGCGCCACAGGTCGTGAACGGCGCTGGCAGTTTGGGTTAGGCATGCGAAATGAATCGGATCTCCATCGTTGGGAACAGCGGCAGCGGCAAGTCCACGCTGGCGAAGCAGATCAGTCAGCAGCTGGGGCACGCCCGGCTGGAGCTGGACGCGGTGAACCACCAGCCCAACTGGACGCCGCTGCCCCGCGATGACTTCGAGGAGCGGGTGGACACCTTCATGGACACCCATGAGTGCTGGGTCATCGACGGCAACTACAGCGCGGTCCGCGAGCGGATCTGGGCGCGCGCGGACGCGGTGATCTGGATGTCGCCGGGGCGGCTGGAGAACATGCGCTCCATCCTCTGGCGCACCTTTCGGCGGGGTGTGCTGCGGGAGGAGCTGTGGAACGGCAACCGGGAGACGCTCGACAACTTCCGGTACCTGAATGACCCGGATCGCTCGGTCATCGCCTGGGCGTGGACTCAGCATGAGAAGTACCAGGAGCGCTACAGCGCGGCGATGCGTGACCCACAGTGGGGACACCTCCGCTTTGTTCGTATGCGATCGCGGGCTTCGGCGGCGGCGTGGGTCGCGTCTCTGTGAGGACGTGATGCGTCACAGACGATCGAGGTAGCGCTGCATCTCCGGGGTCAGGGTGGGCGTCGCGCGACCGCGCGGCTGATGATCGTGCGTGATGTACCAGAGCTCGTTCTCCATCCACATCCGATAGATGAACTCCGCCAGAGACGGCGCCGCAAACCGCAGATCGAGCGCGCGGGTGCCCTCTCCATCGAGGGGCTCATCGGCGTCCGCGAAGTGCACGCGCGGCTCCTCCGGTTCGCGCTCGTCCTTCTCCTCGTCATAGAAGGCCGGCCCGAAGCTGAGCACCGCCTCCGAGCCTGAGCGATGCCGCCACAGCCCCCAGCCCACGCAGCTCTGGGAGTCCCAATAGAAGGGAATCAGCAGCCCGCCCAGCGCGGCGGCGGGGCCGTAATCGGGGGTGAAGAAGCAGTCCGTGCAGGAGTCCACCACCAGCACCTCCGGGACTCGCTCCCGAAGCAGGGCGATCAGCGCGTCCGCGCGATGACCGCGCCCCTCGATGCGGCCGCGCAGCGCCTCGACCCCCTCGGCCCAGTGCTCGGACAGCTCGCTGATGCGGGGCGGCGCTTCCGTGAGCCAGGCGAAGTCCAGGAAACGATCGATGTCCAGCGCCGGCAGCGCGTGGCTGTCGTAGCACTGGTAGGTGCCCCCGGCGGGCCGCTTCTGGCCGAGCTCCACGGACCACCACCCGGGCGGCAGCCGCACCGGCGATGTGCGAAGCAGGGCGGGCTGCTCCAGCAGGGCCAGCCGTCGGGAACCCGCCGCCGCCCGGGTCGCGTGGTAGCGCTCCCGTCGATCGGGGCTCTCCCCACCGTACAGCGCGATCTCCGCGCGCAGCCACGCGGCGGTGGCTGGATCCCGGGCCTCCAGCCACTCGGCGTAGGCCGCCCGGGGCGCATCCGACACAGGCGCCGCCAGGATCGCTTGGAGGTGCTCTGTGTCGGACATCGTGGGTTCCCGGGGCTGGTTCAGTCAGTATCCCGGGGGAGGGGGGCCGTCGTCGCCGCCGGGGCCTCCGGGCTCACCGCCGCCGCCACCGCCGCCACCTGAGCCGCTGCAGGAGAAGCTGTCATCCAGCACCTCGCCGTAGAGGGTCGGACCCAGGATGTAGGGGAAGGAGGCGGTGATGTGGTAGTGGTAGCCGTAGTCGTCGTGAGCGTGGCCGTTGTGCTGGTCCAGCGCCGCGCCGCCGGCCGCCGAGCAGGTCGCGTCGTAGTACCAGTCCTCGTAGTAGAAGCCGCTCACCGCGGTGAACTCGTTTCCGGAGAGGCTCACGACCGTCTCGGAGGTGGTGGGTCCGAAGGAGTCCACGTCGACGATGCCCTGGCTGGGGTCCAGGTTGTCCACCAGGTGGCAGTCGCGGATCCCGCCGCCGCCGCAGCCGGTGGCCGATGACGGGGTGTCGTAGTCCCGGGCCGCCCAGCAGCTCTCCGGCGCGACGCCGTCCGCCTGCCAGGGGCCGTGGACCGGGTAGCCATCGGCCGCGAAGCCGTAGATCGGCGAGTGTCCGCCGCCGTCATCACCGAGCTGATCGCCCAGGCAGGCGGCGCTGTAGTGGTGGTGGTAGTTCACGCCTGCGGCGTGGCCGTCACAGATGCCGCCGTCGTAGACCTCGAACTGCTGCGCGAGGTTCTGCCAGTTGCCTTCGGGGTCGTAGGAGAAGCCGTCGGCCCAGTTGAAGATGGACACGCCGTTGATGAACAGCCCGTTGTTGTCCAGCCCGGTCTCGCAGACCTCCCCGGTGTTGGGCGACGGGGTCAGGGGGAAGAAGAAGTCGTGCCCGGCGTCCTCCGGGCAGGTGGGGCCGGGGGGCCAGTACCCGTAGCCGCCGCCGGTCTGGCAGTCGGAGTTGCTCTTGTAGCCGATGTCCGCGCCGAACTCGATGGTGTCGCCCGCCGAGGCTGAGGTCTGCCCGCCCTCGAAGTCGAGGGAGGCCATGGGGCGGCTGTTCAGCTTGTCGATGTCGTCCTGGGTCAGCGTCGTGACGTAGTCGGGGATGCCCGCGCTGCTGATGCGGACGACGTCTTCGCCCCCGAAGTCATCGACGATCACCGACTGGATGTTGACGAGCAGCGGGTCGCCGCCGCCGTCTCGCAGGACCGTGGAGGTCTCGCCGGTGGTGTTCAGGAGCCACGCGGTGCAGAGGGACGTGTCCTCGTAGGCGGTGCCCTCGCAGGCGTCTGTGTCGGCGTCGGTGTCTGTATCAGCGTCCGCGTCTGTATCGGTGTCCGTGTCGGAGTCAGCATCCGAGTCCGAGTCCGAGTCCGAGTCGGAATCCGAGTCTGTGTCTGTGTCCGACTCTGTATCGGTTGTGGTGGCGCTGGTGTCTTCGTCAGACTTGCCGCACGAAATCAAGGTCAGGCTGCCAATCAGGAACAATACTCTCATCTCATCTCCAGGGATTCAGTGGGCGATGAAGCGGACCCCGAAGACGAGGTTCTCCAGCACATCGCGTAGGACAATGTCGGGGTCGCCGCTCAGGTCGACGCCGTCGAACAGGGTGTTCGGGCTGCGGCGGATATCGAGCGTGCTCACGGGATCTGCTTCAATGAGCAGCGCCTCGGACCAGCCGTTGGAGAGGGCCGTTGACCACTCGAAGTCGATCGGGTCGCCGCCCTCGGGCCACCAGCGCCCGGTGAGGGACAGGCTGACGCTGTCCGTCTCGATGTCCTCGGGGGCGTTGCGGGCGGTCCAGTCCGCGCGGGCGACGCCGTAGTAGGCGCCGCAGTAGCGGTTGGCGTCGAAGAGGACGGGCTCCAGGGGTTGATCCCGCAGGGTGTCGAGGCGTTCGATCCAGGGCGCGGTGAAGGAGGAGGCGTCGTCGCCGGCGTGGCGGGCGCTCAGGCAGGTGTCCAGGTGGAGGTCGTAGGTGACGAGGAAGCCGTCGTGGATCTCCACGGTGTCGCCGCGATCGTTTGTGACCCGCCAGCCGCCGCCGTCCAGGATCTCGACGCCGTCGGGGTTCCAGGTCAGTTGGTAGGTGATGCCGTCGAGGAGGAGGCCCGGGGCGTTCGTGTCCGCTGCTCCGGCCGCGGTGTCGTCACCGGGGGCGGCGCTCGTGTCCACGAGGGAGGTGGATGAGGTTGTGCCGTTGTCGGAGAGCGGGTCACTGTCCGTGCTTCTGTCCGCCGGGGTGGCGGGGCGACAGGCGAGGAGGCTGGCCAGGAAGAGCATGCAGAGGTCAGGTTGTGTGGTGTGATTGTGAGGCCGCATTCTTGTAAGGAGAACAGACTGTTGTGACTGCGTCAAGTGGCGGGGAAGACTGTGCAGATACCGCATCAAGTGTGCGATTATCGCATGTCTGTCACGCGACGCAGCGCCTACAACTCTCGCCTCGCCTCGCCTCGCCTCGCCTCGCCTCGCCTCGCCTCGCCTCGCCTCGCCTCCCTCTCACCTTCGTCTCTCCTCCCTCTCGCTGAGTCCTCATCTTCAGCCAGAACGTGCCGCATGGCGCGCGCCAACTGCGGATGCGTACCTCTGAGGAACGTGACGTCCCAGCGTCTCAGGCGAGAGGGTGTTGCGACGTCAGATGCCTCGCCGCAAGGCGACATCAGGAGGCAAGACCTTGCGAACACGTGGACGGTTTTCGACGGAGCCCAGGTGTTGCTGTCCTGC
>Ga0316204_10002546_pt1 | contig 40624 bp, 38 predicted proteins | sample 6monrhotite_MG_2_FD_205661 | JGI IMG/M metagenome (GOLD analysis project Ga0316204, IMG submission 205661) | Microbial mat bacterial communities from mineral coupon in-situ incubated in ocean water Damariscotta River, Maine, United States -... | ecosystem: Environmental > Aquatic > Marine >...
GCACTTCTATCAGACTCATAACCTTCTTTTGATAACAAATATTTACTCTTTAAGCGGTCAAGACGGACACCTCCACTCGTTACCGAACGGAGATTTTGGAAAATCTTTTTTGTATATTGAAATTCAACATCAAACCTTTCCGCAATGCCATGATAAATTCCCATTTGAACCTCTTGATTAACCACTGAACTTATTTCAATAGGTAATGCTTCTAATGGCGGCCTTCCAATAATATCCCAATATAGGGCGGCAAATTCATCATTTTGCTCGTAATAATTATGATAAATACGTAAACTCAACTCCTCATTACTATTCAATGTGCTTGTCCAAGCCAGTGATTGATAACTACTTTCTACTTCTTTTTTTCGATGAGGATCACCGACACTACCATCGGCAAAGGTATCCATATTGCCTGTTCGAATACCTAGCTGAATATCTATTCGATCGGTTATACCTAATTGATATCCTCCGACAAAACGTATGAGAGATAGCTCTTTGCTATCTTCAACTTCATCAAATCCTTGATCGTCTTGATAACCTAATGTAATTCGAAAGTCCAGGTTGTTTAAGGAATTGGCGAAACTTGCTGTTGTTTTTTTACTTGTGAGGGTATCACTCGCTGCTCTCCACTCGCCTTTTTCAATAAGATTTTTCGATCTTCCCAAATCATGGCTCCCGATAGTCGTCTGAATGCTAAATCCAACATCTTCTATAGGCTTTCGAGTAATAATATTTATTACGCCTTTGAAAGAATTAGCACCAAATACTGGTGTATTTGACGATCGAATCACCTCTATTTTTTCAATCTCACTAATATCTAGTGGCAAACTCAACCACTCAACAGTTGACAACATTGGCATATAGGCTGATCGACCATCAATTAAAATCTGCAGTCGCCGATCATAGTTCCCACTAAAGCCATGGTAAGTTAAGCTCATCGCGATGCCATTAAAATAACCCACCTGAAAACCCGGCACTAAACGTAACAAATCTCCTATTTCCTGAGCACCTGATGCATCAATCATTTTTTTTGTAATCACTGTTATTGCAGCAGGCGCGGCATCTATAGGTTGTGACAACCGTGTAGCCGACAAAACAATCGGAACTGACTCGAGATAGTCTATTTCTGTCAACCCAATGGTTGGGCTAATATTATTTTGAACTGAAGCAAAAATAGTAGTGGAAATAAAAAAAAGACTATAACAATTTGCGATAAAAATATTGAGCAGAGAGGGAAATGGCATCTAGAAATTATATCTTTAATCAATTAAGTTTCGAGGATATTATTCCTAGCTGTCGAACTTTATTCAATGCTTCCGTACGATTAGAGACACTTAATAACTTATAGATATTTGCTATATGAACTTTTATCGTTCTTTCAGATAGCCCTAGTTGATCACCTATACCTCGATTAGTTTTCCCCTCTGCTAACAAATTAATTACTTCCTTCTGCCGACGTGTTAACGTTTGAGGGCTTCCATCAAGTTTGGCATCTCTCCAGCCATCTTCATCTTCCTGTAATTCTGGCAGCTGATACACACTGGGCCAATACACCCCGCCTTTTAAAACACGCTGTATAGCTACTATCATTTCATCGATTGCCACACTCTTGGGGATAAAACCTGAAGCACCCAAATGAATAGTTTTTGTTATAATACCCATATCGTTTTCAGCAGACAAAACAACTAGTGGAATATCAGGCCAAGCGTCTGCAATTTTTGTTATAACCTCGTACGCATCAGTATTGGGCATGGAAAGATCAAACAGAATTAAATCGATAGATATACAAGTATCTAAGACTTGTATGAGTGCGTCACCATTTCCTACTTCTATGGCAATCAAATTAGGAATAAAACCTTTTAAGGTATTAACTACCCCTTCTCTAACTAAAGCATGGTCATCTGCAATCACAAGCTGCACGTTTTATTCTCTCGCCAACTGACATGTGGAAATATCTGTTTAATAACGTATGTTACCTATCAAACCGATTGGAAGGAAAATATAATACAGGTATAACAAGTTTATTACTACTTAAGAGAAGGAGGGATGAATTGATGGATTGAAATTTCATCACTCAATGTATTGAGCAATAAATATTTCCGATTACAATTCGCACAATTTTGGAACTCAAACAATACGTTTTCAGTATCAAAACCATTTCTAAAGTCTTCAATACTGATAGTTAAAGCTCCATTGTTTTTATATGCATGAAATTTATACGGAAAATAACTTTATTCTGCTATCAACTGAGCAAGCTTTTCCTAACACCATATTGATGCGTGTCGGCTATTGACTATTCAACATTGGACATCCAATCCCGACAACCCGCGCACTAAAGCATTATTCAACATTTCAGCACCATCGCGCGGACCGATAATAATCTCATCGAAATCACAAATAATCTCTAACATCATTACATCGTCTTGAAGGTGATTTTCATCTTAGAAAGAGCAGTTGGACATATGAATTGAACGTAAAATACTGTTGCGAATTTTGTTGTTCGCTTCAATCGCCCCATCTGTAAATTCAAATATTTTATCCCCTTAGATAAACTTCATCCATTCTATTGTAACGTTAAAGGATTCCATTAAATTTTATTGAATATCAAACAACTTTTGAAAATTCGCTATCGCCAATATTTTCTTAATTTCAGGCTTACATCCTCCTATTTTAATATTCGCATTATCTCCACCAGCATGTTCTCTCAATAAAAGTAGCATTCCAAGAGCGGAGCTATCCATATATTCTGCTTCGGACATATCCAGCGTATACTCTGCTTTAGCATCATATTTCCGATACGCTTCGCGAAATTCAGTATGGTCGTTAAAATCAAATCGCCCTTTTATCGACAAGGTTACGTTATCTCCGTTATTCGTATCACTGCTACTGACTGACATAGCATCACTCCTTTGTTAATTAATATCACACTAAATTTTATATTATAAACACACTAATTACTCATAGCTCGAATAATTCATGAATCTTACGGTATCTCGTTTGTACTTTGAGTCCACAAATAATTTTCTTCAACAAGCCGTTCCTGCGTTGTTCTAACTAGCCTCTTCCTTGTAGGCGTCAATCAAAAAATTATCTGTAAAATAAAACTGCTAAGCGACCGAGCGCCCTTTCGGCATAAACTCACACAACATGAAGTATCCGGGATAGATCATATAATTTTAAAACAACTCCACATCACCCGCATCCATTGATTTTTGAGTAACAACTTTCGAATCTTCATTCTCTTGAAGGTGTTTTAACCCCTCTAGCTCTTGCTCTATTTGGTTTAGTATTTCCTTCGCATTTTCACGGGATATCTCACCATTTTTCAGTAATTCAATTTTATGAATAGCCTGAGAAAAGCTCGTCAGTCTGGTTTGGACATGCTCAACTAGCTGTCTAACGATATCTTCAAACTGCAGGGCTCGAACAGCTACCCCAACCTTTTGAGTAATATCTTCAGAACAAGCTGACACTCGCTGGAGTGTATCGCCAACAAACTCATTTAATTTATCCATCTCTTGAAAGGTGAAGTCAACGCGTTGTTTTGATTCTATCGCGAACATCATATCTTTAGAAGCCATATGTTCAATTGTTTCTTGAGCATGCACAATATTACCCATTGCACCTTTCATCAGCTCACTAATTTTTTCACTGAATTCGTTTGATCTTAGCGAAAGGTTTCTCACTTCATCTGCTACCACTGCAAATCCTCTCCCCGCCTCACCTGCCCTAGCAGCTTCGATTGCAGCATTCAATGCAAGCAAATTTGTTTTATCCGCTATTGAACGGACGTCATCTAATAAATTCTCTACTGCATTCATTTGCGACGCAACATCATCAATGCCGTGCATAATCTGCATGCTGTCTTTACTTGTTGTTATCACTTGCTCAACAAAATAATCCAATAATGTGTTCGTCTCAGTGGCAAAATCAGCAAAACTCATTTTATCCTCAACTGGCCCCTGATTTTCCTCCCGCTCACATTCTGTATCACTGTCTGTGGCCCTATCTATTAATTGCATAACCATTCGGAACTGTGCATTTGTCTGTTCACTTAAACCATTAAAACTACCCTGTAAGCTGTTTACCGCCTCTGATATTAAAATGCGTGTACGGGATAGATCGGTATCTAAAATTGCCATTTCTTTATTGAACAGGGAAACAAAGTTTTTTATTGTTTGCATATCATCAATTTCTTCCTGATTATCATTATTTTTTTTCAGAAGAGATTCATTAAGCAAACGATATTTTGATCGCTCTTTTTTCAAGCAATAGAACCACACCAAGGTAATAAAAAGAATTGCCAAGATAGGATAATGCTCATGGTGCACATAAAAACTGGCACCAAAAGCGATAAAGCTAATGATAAGGGGGAATATCAAAATACCTCTACCTTCATCAAGAATATCTCATGACAGTTAGGTTCTAATCGTCAAAATCTCGCGTATCTTATATTTGAACTCCGTACAGTGATTTCAAATTTCAATACACCCAATAACTTAAAAAAGCACCCTGCACATCTGAATCTTTGAATATAAGTGTTTTTATATTCCTCCCGTTATCGGTAATTATATATTTAAACTTAACCATGTCGCTTTAAATAAACTGCCGCTGAACAAGTAATTAAATGCTAGATCATGTTAACTAGGAGCTTGTCCGAGAATAGAAGTTGTAACGAGGGAAAGTAAAGGAATTGAAATACCCGAGCTATTTCCTTATTATTTACAATAGAATAAATCTATAATCTTCATTAAAAAAACACTTGCATAATACATTAGTAATTTGGTATGTTTTTACTGCCGAACAAATAAGGCATTCACGTAAATATTAGCCATTAATTCTTCTAGAGGGGTAGGAAAAATGCAAAAAGACGATCACATCATGAAGCACGACGCAATTTATGTTGGGTATCTATTAGTTATTTGTACAATCCTTGGTGTTCTAGTTTCTTCCTTGATGTTTCAGGGATAAAAAAAGAATCACAAGTACTGTTTAAAAAACGCAGCTTTTCAGCTGCGTTTTTTTTCGCCTTTTTTAAATGCACTCGATTAACCTAGCGATTCACTCAGTTAATTCCCTTGTTTTTTATAATAAAATTACTTGATATTAGTTTATCTTGAATGTATCTTTATATTGTCAGCGTTATCTTACCTCAATGACGCATATGCTGACATAACAGTACTATAAACTATATTAGGGAGTATTACTTATGGCTAAAAAAAGAACTAACGTAATGACAGAAGACGCATTATATGTAGGGTTTATCACTGTATTAACCGTGGCATTAACAATTCTTGGTGCAAGTTTGTCGTTCCAAGGTTAATTAATTCAGCAATAAATCAAACTTAGCTGAGTAAACAACGTGAATGCAGGTAAAAAAGGTGATTCCCTCTCTTATCATCTTTTTTACCTATAAAATAAATAGATAGAACAGACAAATAACAATAACCCAGTAATCACATCGAAAATTACCCCTTAATAATTGGGTGTAAATTACCCTATCATAGATAGGCTTAATGACAAACCCATAATATCTCTATGGTTAGACCCTTGACCAAACTCTTCTGTGCGCCTAAGGTTTTACCTAATCAGTAATTTTCACTGATTGAGAAACAGTACTTTACTATTTTTTAACACTTTTAAGAGGGAGAAGTGTAATGGCTAAACAAAGAACAGATGTTTCGGGAGATGATGCGTTTTACGTAATTTACTTAGCCGTAATATGGCTCATTCTATCGATGGTGATATCCAATTTAGCCTTTCATGGCTGATTAGTTTTACTTTTACGTGAATGCAAAAAAGAGTCGAAATATTCGGCTCTTTTTTATATTTTTGGAGGTAACTGAAGATGAAACCCTTGGGATCTAATATTTAATAAAACAACTTCAGGCTTTTCTCTTGCAAGCTTTCTCTTTTCAGAAATATCCAACTCCATGATTAGGGATAGCTCACCTAATAAATCACGAAGCGTTTGCGGCAACTCATCTAATACTGTCTCTTTCTCAACAAAGAGATAAGTTTCTTCTTTTTTCTTACTTTTGAAAATTTCACAAAGCATAATTCAAACCTCTAACCATCAAGCGATGCAAATTATACATTAACCAATCATCAACAAACCACGCCTTTCAATATAAATCCAGGTACTCAAGGTCATCGATCACTATTTAGTCAATTATTTAATAGTTGACTAAATAATTCAGCTTTTTTCTAGATTTGACATATTTTAGCTTGCATAAAGCAAGAACATTTTATATGTTTAATCAATTGGAGAGTAAAACACTCTGGTATTGCTTTCCTTTCATTTTGCAGGGTAATTGTTTGATTCTAAACAAATAACTACCTTAGTAAATTCAATATTATATGCAAGACAATCATTTATAGATAGAGGGGTTTATACAATGGGTAATGCAACTGTTCCAGTAATTTTCATGGCCGTAATAATGTTGTTGTACGTAGTTCTTCCACTAACAACTGCATAATCAGTAGATATTGCAAGTTTGCATTATACCTATTCGGTATGATGCAAGCTGCTTGATCAGTCCTGACATTTATCCATTCCTAAACAAAAAACCGATATGTCTGCGAAGATTAACTAGCGGCGAAAACGTTGAATTTCATCTCACATCCAAATAACTGAATCTATAATCACCAATCCACTTCTTTATTCAACAACACTTTCTGATATTAACTGAATTGCTTATTTCCCCCTAAAAACAACTTATGAAAATATAAGATGTTTTCCGTTGTTTTCATACAAAAAACTGCTACACTTAATTTTTCAAGTTAGTTTCACACTATTCTGAATTTGTACTTAAACAGAGGCTAATTATTGTGAACGAAAAACTCATACCCGAAGTTAACGGCTGCTATCTAGATATGCGCCGCAGAATGTTCAAAGTACGTATGTTGTGCTATCGGGATAAAAGAGTAAGCTGCGTAGTAATCGAAGACACTAGCGGGAATATTAAATCATTGAATATCAAAAACTGGCAAAACATGCAGCTTATTCCGTGCTGCAAAACAAGCAATGAAATCCGCCATATTTCTTAAATAACACAATTGAAAATCAAGCATCGTGTGCTACCAGACAAACTCCAGCAACACACGCGCTTTAGTGAATTAACTCTTTTGAACAAGCAAATCATTCAGTCGCATGACAAAGTCAGCGGGGTCGTCAAGATGACCACCTTCTGCTAACAATGCTTGATCAAATAATACATTAGCCCAATCATCAAAATTGTCCAAATCTCCCCCATTTAGTCGAGTGATCAATTGATGGGTTGGATTAATTTCCATAATAGGTAAACTAGATGGAACAGCATGCCCAGCAGACTTCAGCATACGTTGAAGATTAGCAGCCATTTCATCTTCATCGACGACTAAACAGCAAGGTGAATTGGTTAAACGATGTGTAACTCGAACCTCCTTAACCTTCTCTTTCAACACTTCCTGCAATTTCTCAGTCAGATCTTTAGCTTCAGTCGCCGCCTTCTCTTTCGCTTCTTTCTCTTCAGAATCTTCCAGATCACCCAACTCTAAATCGCCTTTGGCAACAGAGTGAAATGATTTTCCTTCAAAATCTGTCAAGTGACTCATCATCCATTCGTCAACGCGATCACTCATCAATAATACTTCGATGCCTTTTTTACGTAGCACTTCTAAATGAGGGCTATTTTTCGCCGCAGCAAACGATTCAGCAGTGATGTAATAAATCTTCTCCTGCCCTTCTTTCATTCGCTCAACATAGCCTTTTAGCGTAATGGTTTGCTCAGCACTGTCATCGAGTGTCGAAGAAAAGCGTAAAAGGTTTGCAATTTTTTCTTTGTTTGAAAAATCTTCACCAGGTCCTTCTTTAAGGACCTGTCCGAACTCTTGCCAAATCGTTGCATATTTTTCAGCATCATTTTTCGCAATATTTTCCAACAAACCGAGTACTTTCTTCACCGAAGCACCGCGCATTTTATCGATCAATTTATTGTGCTGTAGGATTTCACGAGAAACATTTAACGGTAAATCATCAGAATCGATCAAACCACGAACAAAACGTAGATAATCAGGCATCAAATGCTCTGCATCATCCATAATAAAAACACGCTTCACATATAATTTAATACCTTGACGGCGCTCCCTATCCCACAAGTCGTAAGGTGCTTTTTGAGGAATATAGAAAAGTGACGTGTAAGACTGGCTACCTTCTACGTTAGTATGAATACGCGCTGCTGGGTCCTGAAAATCGTGGGACACATGTTTATAAAATTCATTATACTCTTCATCAGAAATATCTGATTTTGCGCGTTTCCACAATGCGGAAGCCTGATTAATTGTCTCCATCTCACCTTTTTTGTCTTCTTCCTCAGAAGCCATTTCAATCGGCAAAGAGATATGGTCAGAATAACGCTGAATAATGTTTTTCAATCGAAAGGTATCAAGATACTCTTCATTACCATCAGACAGCTCTAGAATAATTTCTGTACCACGGCTTGCTTTTTCAACAGTCTCCAGCGTGAACTCGCCTTCCCCCACAGAAACCCAGCGAACACCATGTTCAGCAGTCAAACCTGCACGTCTTGTATTCACCGTCACTTGTTTTGCAATAATGAATGCGGAATAAAATCCAACACCAAATTGACCAATCAATTGTGAATCTTTGGCCTGATCGCCCGTCAATGAATCAAAAAATTGTTTTGTTCCAGATTTTGCAATTGTACCAATGTTATCAATAACTTCTTGACGATTCATGCCAATACCGTTATCTCGCAAAGTAATCGTCTTTGCGTCTTTATCAAATTCAATTTGAATTTTTAAATCTGGGTCATCTTCGTACAGCGCGTCATCAGTCAATGCTTCAAAACGTAATTTGTCACACGCATCCGATGCGTTGGAAATCAACTCACGTAAAAAAATCTCTTTATTAGAATACAATGCGTTGATCATTAATTGAAGCAACTGCTTAACTTCAGTTTGAAAACCCATTGTCTCTTTATGTGCATCCACAGTTGTGCTCACTGTATACTCCTTGATCTATTGATTATTTTTGAACTAGCAAAATCGAATGCCTATCTAATTGGGGATTAATTTGTTAAGTTTCAAGCATACATAAGTAATTAACAAACAGGATTTTTGGAATGCAGAGGTTTAACACAATGAATCGTCGCACAGATATATCGGGGAGTTATTCCATCGCAGCAGTTATCATATCTCTGTTATTTTTCAATCAATCTGTATTGGCGAAATCGGATGTCATTTCAACAACTGCTAATCAATCAACGCTATCACTAACCATTTATAACAACAATTTGGCACTCGTCCGCGATACACGAGCAGTAACACTAAAGAGGGGAATCAATCAATTATCGCTTGAAGGTATCAGCTCAAACATTAAACCTGAATCGGCGATTCTACATTCAAAAGAAAATAACAACACAATTACAACACTGGAACAAAGCTTCAATTATGACTTACTGACACCGAAATTATTACTTGATAAATACGTCGGTAAAGATATAACCATTGTGAGAATCGATACCATTAGTAATGAAGAGAAACACCTTAATGCTACTGTGCTGAGCACTAATAGTGGAATTGTCCTTCAAGTTGGAAATAATATCGAGATAGGAATGCCTGAAAAAATCAAATTCCCGTCTCTTCCGGAAAACCTATTTAGCAAACCAACGCTTGTTATCGAGCTGGAAAATAAAAATTCGTCATTACAAGAACTTGAGCTTTCATATCTCACTCACGGTTTGCAGTGGCAAACAGACTATATTGCAAGCCTAAATGACCAAGAGAATAAAATAGATCTTCAAGCGTTTGTGACAATAAATAACCAATCAGGTGCTTCATACAAAGATGCAGAATTGCAACTGATTGCAGGAGACATTAACCAGGTCGATGAAAATATTATTCGGCGCTCCAGTGCAAAACTGATGAGTAGATCAATTGAATCTCTCGAACACAATGTACAAGCCGAAGCAATATCAGATTTGTATCTCTACTCACTGCCAAGAAAGACAAATCTTCGTCAAAAGCAAAGTAAACAGATCGCTCTCTTTAGCAAATCTTCAATACCTGTCAAAAAAGACTATATCATTAAGGGCAAAGCCTATTATTACTACCAGCAAATCCCAAAAATATTCAAAAATATAAAAGCCACGACCAAATTAACGTTACACAATAAAGAGAGTCACAACTTGGGAGTCCCTTTGCCGAAAGGTGTGGTTAGAAGCTATAAAAATGATGCAAATAATAGAGGACAATTTGTTGGCGAAGACAAAATCGGTCATATTGCCGTCGAAGAAAAGTTCTCACTAAATCTCGGCAAAACATTTGACATCACAGCATCTAAAAAACAAGTGGAATTTAAAAAGCTCTCTAGCTTAAGTAGCAGAGAAATTATTACCGAAAGTAGCTATGAAATTGAAGTTCAAAATAGCAAAAATAGCACCGTGCAAGTTCATATTGTCGAGCCCATTCCCGGTGATTGGCAAATATTAGAGACGAATTTCCCTCATCGTAAAATCCAAGCCAATCAAGCAGAATGGGAGATGACACTTGCTAAAAAAGAAAAAGTACTACTTCAATATCGAGTACGTATTAAACAGTAGAAATAAGCATAATATTTGACAATTAGGTGAATTCTCATAAGAATGAGAATCCTAACTACTTATGAGATTTTGTAATGACCCACGTTATATCTTTTTCTAAAATTAGCTTAAACGATATTGCGACAGTGGGAGGCAAAAATGCTTCCCTGGGTGAAATGTACCAGGCATTAAACCAGCTGGGTGTAAGAGTCCCAAACGGCTTCGCGGTGACAGCTGACGCTTATCGACATTTTCTTAATCATAATAATCTTGTTGAAAAAATTCAGTCTGCACTTCACGGTCTAGACAATCATGATTTGGCAGCACTTAAAGACACTGGCGCAAAAATCCGGCACTGGATTCGTCAAGGCAAAATGCCGGAAGATCTTGTAGAAGACATCCGCACCGCTTATCGCGAACTAGAAAAAGAGTATGGCGATAATCCAGATGTAGCCGTGCGCAGTTCGGCAACCGCAGAAGATCTGCCCGGTGCTTCCTTTGCTGGACAGCAAGAGACCTACCTGAATATTCAAGGTAGCAAAAATATTATCAATGCATGCCAGCATGTGTTTGCCTCGCTCTTTACTGACCGCGCGATTTCCTATCGTATTGATAAAGGATTCAGTAACACAGAAATTGCTATTTCTGTAGGTGTTCAGAAAATGGTGCGCGCTGATAGTGGCTCATCCGGCGTTATGTTCACATTAGATACCGAATCAGGCTTCCGTGACGTAGTGTTTATTACATCAGCTTATGGATTGGGGGAAAATGTTGTCCAAGGCAATGTAAATCCTGATGAGTTTTATGTTTTTAAAACCACGCTAGAAACCAAACACCGGCCGATTTTGAAGCGCCAGTTGGGCGATAAAGCCTTAAAAATGATTTATGGCAATGATGCCCTGGCGGGACATTCAACAAAAAATGTTGCAGTAACACCGGAAGAACAGCAACGCTTTTCAATCACCGACAATGAAGTGTTACAACTTGCTCGTTATGCAGTCACCATCGAAAAACACTATTCCGAACGTGCTGGCAAGCTCCAACCAATGGATATTGAATGGGCAAAAGATGGTAAAAGTGGTGAACTCTTTATTGTCCAGGCACGACCAGAAACAGTGCAGGCCGATTTAAATTTACAAATACATGAAGAATTCAAACTCACCGAGCAAGGGCGTTGTTTAGTAAAAGGCAAAAGTATCGGCCATAAAATAGGTTCGGGCCCTGTGCGTATCATTGCAGAAGCGGCACAAATGCACGAAGTCCAACCGGGAGATATACTTGTAACAGACATTACTGATCCCGATTGGGAACCCGTGATGAAAATTGCCTCTGCTATCGTAACAAACCGCGGTGGTAGAACATGTCATGCAGCAATTGTGGCTCGTGAACTTGGCATCCCTGCTATCGTAGGTTGTGGTAATGCCACACAAGTAATACAACCCGACGAACTGGTAACTGTCTCCTGCGCGGAAGGTGATACCGGATATGTTTACGAAGGCAAGCTGACTTATACGGTAAAACAGCATGACCTTGGGAAACTACCTCGACCTAAAACCAAAGTCATGGTTAACCTCGGTAATCCAGAACACGCGTTTGACGTATCACGTCTACCCATTGATGGCGTCGGTCTTGCCAGGCTTGAATTTATTATTAACAACAGCATTCAAATTCACCCTCGCGCACTGCTCGATTACGACAAAACACCGCCAGAAGTACAAAAGAAAATTGATTCAATCACTTCTGGCTACGCTGATAGAGTTTCATTCTATATTGATCGCCTGGCAGAGGGAGTCGGACACATCGCAGCGGCGTTTTACCCACGCCCTGTCATTGTGCGCATGAGTGATTTTAAATCTAATGAATATGCATCACTTATTGGTGGTGAACAGTTTGAACTTGACGAAGAGAATCCCATGATCGGTTTTCGTGGTGCCTCACGCTACCCTTCAGAATCATTCGCAGCCTGTTTTGCACTGGAATGTGCTGCAATGAAAAAAGTACGAGAAGATATGGGATTGGATAATGTCGCACTCATGATCCCATTTGTTCGCACAATTGATGAAGGTGTAAATGTCCTTGAATCCATGGAAAAACATGGCTTAAAACGAGGAGAGAACGGATTAAAAATTTATCTTATGTGTGAAATCCCCGCCAATGCTCTATTGGCTGACCAGTTTCTCCAACATTTTGACGGTTTCTCTATTGGTTCAAATGATCTCACACAGTTGACGCTTGGCGTCGATAGAGATTCAGGTATCGTTCAAGATTTTGATGAACGAAATGAAGCCGTACTTAAACTCATGGATATGGCAATCACTGCCTGTAGAAAAAACGACAAATATATTGGCATCTGTGGTCAAGCGCCTTCTGATTATCCTGAAATCACCCAGTGGCTAGTTGAAAGAGGAATAGAATCAATCTCTCTCAATCGAGATGCAGTAATTCGCATGGTCGATGTGATGGTGAAAGCTGAAAGTAAAATAACCTGACGCCCAAATGGCATAAATAACTTCTCTTTGCACAGCTCAGGCAAATAGGTCGCATATTTGCATTTCTTTCTATTAATCCCTATATAGAAAGCAAATAAACAAGCGACTCAGGCAATGACAAAAAATAAAGTACCAGGAAAACCAACACTTCTGATAATTCTCGATGGATTCGGGTGGAGCGATTCGCACCAAAATAATGCGGTAAAGGAAGCATCAACCCCCAATTTTGATCATTACTTTACCAGCAATCCATTTACTACTCTTGACGCATCTGGAGCGGCTGTTGGCTTACCTGATGGCCAAATGGGAAATTCAGAAGTTGGCCACATGACAATTGGCTGTGGAAAAATCTTGTACCAAGACCTGGTAAAAATAAACCAAAGCATTGAGTCGGGAAGTTTTTATGAAAACCCTACGCTGTTAGATGCAGCTAAAGAGGCAAAACGACAAAATAGACCACTTCATTTGCTCGGCCTTGTCTCTGATGGCGGAGTACACAGCCACCTGGACCATCTAAAAGCCCTGCTCACCTTTTGTAACGAACAAAAAGTCAAACCCGTTCTGCATATGTTTACTGATGGGCGCGATACTTCTCCAAAATCAGCGTTAACTTTTCTTGAGCAAATCACGCCTTACCTGAAACAAGCGCAAGGTGAAATAGCCACAATCAGTGGTCGCTACTATGCCATGGATCGAGATAAACGCTGGGATCGTATTGAACAAGCCTGGCGCTGCCTCTGTTTTGCAGAAGGTGAACAAGCTGAAACCGCAAAACGAGCGATCATCAATTCTTATGAACGAGGTATTACTGATGAATTCATTTTACCGACACATATTGCTGGAACTGAAACTATTGAAAAACACGACCCGGTAATCTTTTTTAATTTCAGAAACGATAGAGCACGCCAACTTACATACACATTCGCAGGTAAAGATTTCAAACCATTTGAGCGTGACAATCACCTGGCAAGTCTTTATTGTTTAACCGAATACGACCCTCAACTTTCTTTGCCAGTCGCTTTTCCACCAGCGTTTCCAGAAACAAATCTGGCGAAAATTATAAGCCAAAATAACATTCGTCAACTTCACTGCGCAGAGACCGAAAAATATGCTCATGTAACGTTTTTTTTCAACGGTGGGAGGGAAGCCACATACCCTGGAGAAGAACGGCAAATGATTCCTTCTCCGAATGTTGCTACCTATGACCTGGCCCCTGAAATGGCTGCAAGAGAACTCACTGATGAGGTCATTCAAGCCGTTGAAAGCGAAAGTTACGGATTCATTGTTGTTAATTATGCGAATGGCGATATGGTTGGCCATACAGCAATAAGAGAGAGCATACTCATTGCTGTTGAAACTCTAGATCGTGAAGTTGGTAGGTTAATAAATGCTGCCACTAAACATAACTTCAGCATTCTGCTTACTGCAGATCATGGAAACTGCGAAGAAATGGTCTCCTCATCACATGAACCTCAAACTCAACACACGAATAATCCTGTCCCCTGCATAATTATTGATGAAAGAGTCACATCACTTAACAGTGGCTGCGGCTTAAGCCATATCGCACCTACGATATTAAAATTAATGGGATTAGAAGTGGATGAAAACATGGAGAAAAAACTGATTATCTCGAATAACATTTAATCCAAAATAACACATTCTCGTTGACGAAATATTTTCGTCAACTTCATTACCGTCAAACCTCTTTCACTCACTTCAAAAATCAAACTTTTTTGGGGATGATAGTTTCAAATTTACGGTCAAAGATGAACAAGGTTCTAGTATCCAAGAAACAGTAACTATCCAAGTTACACCTATCAATGATGCACCTGTCTTCGTCACACGTTTGGAGGTCAAATTCGATAACATCAGTTAATATCGACTCACATCAGAGCCTCACTTCACAGGGAACGATTTATATCATCGACCCTGCTCATCAGTGAGTAATTATAGTATTGATGCCTATCACATCGGATTATTAATAAGGGCAGATAGTACACTAAGGGAGCTTCTACAATAGATGACTAACCATACTCGGTGATTACACTAAGTGGATCTGATAGCAAACCTAACAGACGAAATTTCATTTGGATTGAAGGTAAAATAAATGTGCTCAATATTGAGAATGGTATTTATGCCAACCAACTTTCTTATGTTGTATTCAATAATATCAAAACCTCACATACTTCAAGCACAACAATAGGTAATGATATTGTTATAAACAATTCTAAAAAAATCGCACTATCACACATTGAAACTAGTGATTATTCCAACTGCGGCATATCAATAGCTCAATCAAGCAACATTACATTCAGCAATAATACATGTCAGGTTTCGCGAATCCCATAGTCAAAGCAATTCTAAAACACTTTCAGGTGGCCGACCAATCACCGCTTTTTTATAATCTACCACAACAATCGGGCGTTCGATTAGTTTTGGGGTTTCGTGCATCGCCTGTATGAGCTGATCATTGCTCAAACTCTCGTCTTTGAGATTAAGTACTTTATATTCATCTTCATTCTTGCGCATTAAATCTCTTGGCTGCATTTCGAGCAGCTGCAGTAGATGGGTAATGGTTGCTGTTGAAGGAGGAGTTTTTAAATATTCAACAATTGTTGGCGTAACACCATTTTCTTCGAGTAAAGCTAGCGTTTGACGAGATTTGCTACAGCGGGGATTATGATAAATAGTAATATTCAATTGAGCGACTCTCCAGTATTGTTCAGTTTAGTGAAGTTTATCAACTTTACTAAATGACATATACAATGAAGATAGTTGATGATTCACCCAATAAGTGACATATAGCTGGCAAAGTAAAATATTGACACGCCAATGATCAAAGTTCCAACAATTGCTTTCATATCCTCTTCCTGAACATTAATTAAATCTAAATTCCCCGATCGCTTGCAGCGGGCGCAAAGCTGATGGGATATAAAATTCACTTTTAGAGTGAAGCTTGAGTAATAAGTAACGACGATTCCCGTTAACGCTAATTTCTCAAATTTGCTTGAATAAAATATTCAGCATTTTTCGCAGCGATTATTATGCCAAAATTAATCCATATAAAATACATGGAATTGAAGTTTTAAATAAATAAACTTGCCCTCGAAAGATCAGTTGGACGTACGAATAGAGCGAGCACATGATAAATTCATCATTGAGAGCAGATGGCAGAAAGGAGTGGGACAAAATTCAAGCAAAAAAGAGAATATAACTTGCGCATTAATATCGCACAGAACTTCAATATCGCACCAATCCAGCGCTCAGTTATTTTCTCTAAGCGCTGAAAATATCGATTACCTTCTAGGCAGGTGCCTGTATCCTACTCACCATTTTGAATTCCGATGGTTCAAGATGGTGGCGATGCAATAGCTTATAAAATTCTGTTCGATTACGATTTGCCAAACGAGCGGCTTGCGTCACATTACCACTGGTAAGTTGCAGGAGCTTGGTTAGGTAATCACGTTCAAAGCGTTTCTTAGCCTCTGTTAAAGGCATTATCTCTCCCGTTTTGCCTCGCAACGCTTTTAACACCAAGCGCGCAGGTACAACAGGTGTTGTTGTTAATGCAAAGCTTTGCTCCACCACATTTTTAAGTTGGCGTACATTGCCAGGCCATTTAGCTGTCATCAAGAGTTCCAAGGCATCAGGAGCAAATGACTTCACTTTCTTTTTAGTCTGCTCGGTCAGTTCTTTTAGAAAGTGCTTTGCAAGTAATGGTATATCTTCCCGTCGATCACACAAACTTGGGATCTCAAGCGTAACAACATTTAATCGATAATACAGATCTTCTCTAAAATTACCTGTTTCCATCTCTTTATCAATATCGCAATGAGTGGCAGAAATAATACGAACATCAACGGGAACACTTTTTGTTGAGCCTACCGGCCTAACTTGCCGTTCTTGCAAAACACGTAGCAGTTTCACCTGTAAATTTAGCGGCATGTCTCCGATTTCATCAAGAAAGACAGTACCCTTATCAGCTGCTTGAAACAGCCCTTCATAATTTACAGCCGCTCCCGTAAAAGCCCCTTTAGTATGACCAAATAACTCAGACTCCAATAAATTCTCAGGAATCGCAGCGCAATTAACAGCAACAAAGTTTTGATCATGTCGAGTGCTTGCATTATGGATTGCTTTAGCAAGTAGCTCTTTACCGGTGCCACTTTCTCCATGAATAAACACGCTTGTATCACTTTGTGACAGCAATCTGGCATGGCTTAACAATTCTTCCATATTACTACTACAGGTGATAATTTCTTTACGCCATTGATCATCTTTTATCGTTGGCTCGTCTTCAACATATGCGCTATTGATAGATACTGCTTTTTCGATTTGAGCCAGTAGTTGTTTGCTATCAAACGGTTTTGCAAGAAACCCAAAAACGCCTTGTTTAGTGGCTTCAACAGCTTCGGGAATGGTGCCATGTGCAGTCATGATAATGACAGGTAATGCAGAATTAACTTTATGGAGTGCATTAAAGAGTGTCATACCATCCATGCCACCCATGCGTAGATCGGTAACCACAACTGCAGGTTTAACCAATGAAACCTGCACCATTGCTTTTTCACCACTGTCAACCGCAACAACATTATAACCAGTGGCTTTTAATCGCATTGACAACAATTTTAATATATCAAGATCGTCATCGACGATTAGTACTGTTTTCTTTTCCATCTATTCACCTTAACTAAAACTGGGCTGGATAAGTATAATTCTTATTTTTTCCAGGCTGCTGAAATAGGCCCTCAGCAGAATATATGACTATTCTCTTGCATGAATACTATCTTCAATAGACTTCAATGCATTAATTTGACTCTTTAAATTTATAACTTCTTTGTCTGAACTCTCTTGCTTAGTCATTAACTGGTTAATTTTACGTTTTGCATTCGTGTTACTCACTAACACGGAATAAAGCACTTGAGCTAAGTTAACCAGGTCCTTATCTTCTGATTTCATCCCTGTATTGTTAAATCTCGCTAATACTCTAAATGCTTCTTTTTCCTGTCCTGTTTCCTGTAAAAGGATTACTACATAGTTCAGTGTATTAAATAATGTTTTATCCGATTTATACTTTGTTCTTACTGCTTTTAAGACACGATTTTTCTCTTTCCGTGGTGTGCTCACATATTCGTTTATATTAAAGAACAGTTGTGTGATCTGATTTTGGTTGATCTCTTCACCACGTCGCACACGATACAAAGTATCGTTGATATTCACCACCTCTGTCATCGTTTTGTACTGTTCGACAGTCAGGTAGCTTTCATCTCGTTTCAACCAATCTTTCATAGGGCATGCTGTTAACCCTAAAATGCACACTACCACAATGACTAACCGGGGCATCAAACCGCCCATGCAAACTCCTTTTCTGTTGGATCTAAAGGCAAAGTCACTCTAAAGTGGGCACCATTCGTGGCATCGTCATATATGACTTCAATTTTTCCATTTTGTGCCTCAATAAATTCTTTAACAATGGATAACCCTAGTCCGCTGCCTTGAATGTAGCCTGTTTCCGGCGGTTTGCCTGAATAAAAGGCGTCAAATATTTTATCTCTATCTTCAAAAGCAATACCTGGTCCTGAATCCTTTACATCCATGATGAGATTATTTTCTACCCGACGGAGTTCAATATTAATCAAACCCTCTTCTGGTGTAAATTTAATCGCATTGGAGATTAGGTTATCCAGAACAACACGAAACTGCTCTTCATCAGCTCGAAAGGTCAGATCTTCACATTTCGCTTTAATTCGAATTTTTTTTGCGAGTAAAACAGCTTTTTGATCAGCCACCACATTAGAAATCACTTTTTTCGCTCTTATATTACTATAACCTGACTCAAGATTCGCTTCATTTGGCATATTGAAATTAAGTAATTTTTCGATCATCTTTTGCAAACTGATGCTATTACTTTTGAGTATTTCCGCAACTTCACGTTGATGCTCGTTGAGTGTTCCGGTCACGCCTTCCGACATCAGTTCCGCGCCTTCCCGGATCGAGGTCAAGGGTGTTTTTAACTCATGTGAAACATATTGGAGGAATTTTACTTTTTTATCTTCCAAATATTTCAATCGCTGGCGCAGCCAATCAAGCCTGTCTCCCAAAATTTCAATATCGCGAGGCCCCGATACCTGAATTTCGCTTTCGAACTCTCCCTCACCCATTTTCCGCATTGCCGCATCAATCTGCTTCATCGGTTTCGCTAATAAACTGGTAAACACAAAAATGAAGATCAGACTTGTCGGAATTAACATCATGGCCTCCCAGAACATCGCATCATTCGCAGAATCCGATAACTTGTTCATGATCTCCATTTCACTATCAATTGCCAGATCACTTTTATCCAACAGCACTTTTGCAACTTCAGTCATCGCAATAAAATCTTGTGGATCGAGACTAACCTCTTCTTTGTTTATTTTTTGCACTAATCGATCATGTAGCGCTGTCACAAGTGACGTTAAAGTCGATAAGTTTTCTTTTAAACGCGGGTCTAGAGAAACTTGTCGTAATTCTTCAGCAATTTTCAAATAGTTGTTATGCCTATCAAAATAGGTGTCGAGCAGAGAACCGTTACCTAAAATAAAATATTGACGGACGTTTCTCTCCATAGCTGTGGCCTGCTGCACCAAAATTCGGCTGAGCTGGGTAGACTTAACTGCACGATAAACCGCCTCCTGACTTTGCTCCGTCAGTTTGTCTACATAATAAACACCCGTGAAAACTGCTGCAACCAGAGGTGCCGCTACAAAAATAAATCCTATCAAGATGAGGCTATAAAAGGACTTGAGATAGGTTAGAACATTTTTTCCGCGGCTCACTTTTGATAACCTCTTGTTTAACGGACTCTAATTTGCTGATGCAGATAATTAATTAGGCATATCAATTGGATTAGCGAATTATAACGGATGGCCATCTCCAATAAGGATCTAGTGCCTCAAACCCGAAATAACTGCGAAATAAGTATCGAGGATAAATTACTGTTAGCAAGGCGCGGCATTGCAGAACTAGCAGGGCTAATTCAATATGTTGCAACGCCGCAATCGGTAATTTAGACCGATAGTTATCGCAGTTATTTCGGGTTTGAGGTACTAGTGTAACACTGATGTTTTTATCAACGAAGGAGTCGCTGTAACATTTTCATCATAGCTGCATCTACTGGTTACAAAAGGAGAGTTTATGCCATTTAATTTTCGAGTTATGCTGCCGGTTATTGTTGTTTTTTTCCTCATGTCATGTGGAAGCGAACAATCTGCAAATCACACCAATGCACTCTCTGGAAAATTGATCATCACCGGTTCAAGCACCATTGCACCGCTGGCTTCAGAACTGGCAAAAAAATTTGAAAAATCGCACCCCTTAGTTAAAGTTGATGTTCAAACCGGTGGTTCTTCACGTGGCATTGCTGACGTAAAACGGAAAGTTTCTCAAATAGGCATGGTCTCTCGCACCCTCAAAGAATCAGAATCTGACCTGTCAGGTCATGTGATTGCAAAAGATGGTATTAGCATTATTGTGCACAAAGACAACCCAGTAAATTCACTCACATCAGATCAAGTAAAAGCAATCTTTCAGGGAAAAATCAGCCACTGGAATTCAATAGACGGTAACAACGAAAAAATTACAGTAATCAATAAAGCCGAAGGTCGATCAACCCTGGAAGTTTTTTTGAAATTTTTTCAGTTGAAGAACCGTGAAATAAAGCCTGACATTATCATTGGTGATAACGAACAAGGAATCAAGCTTGTCTCGCATAACAAAAACGCGATCGCTTATGTCTCAATTGGAACCGCTGAATACAGCAAACATTTAGGCATCAATATTAAAACTATCGCTCTTGATGGTGTTGAAGCAACAACAGCAAACCTGATTAACGGAACATTTCCGTTGAGTAGAGAACTTAACTTTATTACTCAAGGGAAAAGATCAAAACTTGCCTCTGCGTTTCTCGACTACTCACTATCACCGGCTGCGTTTAGCACCATAAAGGAATTCGGCTTTGTCCCCATTGACACGCGATAGGTATTTACATTATGTATTGAAATTCTTCGCTTGCGTATCAATACTCAGTCTGTTTTTTATTATATTTTTCCTGGTAACTGAATCATGGGCCATTATCGAAAGCACACCAGCCAGCAAATATATACTGGATGATGCCTGGCACCCGACAGATGGAGAGTTTTTCCTACTACCGATGATTGTAGGTAGTCTGTTTGTCATGATCGGTGCGATGTTATTATCGATTCCTGTTGGAATATTTACCGCTGTTTTATGGCAGTTTTATGCACCAGCCTGGTTTTCTTCAATATTAGAACGTATTGTAGAAGTCTTATCTGGCATTCCTTCAGTGGTCTATGGTTTCTGGGGAATCATGATTATTGTTCCACTACTTGCAAAATTTCAAGCACCAGGAACCAGTCTGCTAGCGGGGATAATCGTCCTCACGCTTATTGTATTACCCACCATCACGCTTGTTGCCAACAGTGTATTCCAACAAGTCAACAAACTTCACATTCAAAATGCAATAGCGCTGGGCTTATCGCGCTTTACAATAATCCGTCATATCATTTTTCCACAAGCCAAGCGTGGATTGCTTACCGGCGTCATTCTTCAGGCTGGCCGCGCAATTGGAGAAACACTGGCGGTATTAATGGTATGTGGAAATGTTGTGCAAATACCTGGCAGTGTATTTGAACCGGTGAGAACATTAACCAGCAATATTGCTCTGGAAATGGCTTACGCCATGGATATTCATCGCTCTGCATTATTTTTAAGTGGGCTAGTACTCATGCTCGTTGTTTTCATGTTGATCTTGATGACTGAAAGAATGAAATTTACCTCGGACAATTCATTATGATTCGTCTCCCCACCAATCATAGTTTTCCTGATCGGCTATTAAAACTCTTCAGTTGGTTTTGCGGACTCTTATTACTTTTCTTTTTCATTTATCTCTTTTTAGATATTGCACGGCAAGGACTATCCCAAATAACGTTCAACTTTTTAACGACCGATCCTATGAATGCCGGTCGTGCTGGTGGAATCGCACCCATGCTAGTTTCTACCTTATTATTATTAACACTTTGTCTGCTGGTATCGCTTCCCATTGGGATTGCCAGTGCTATCTATCTCGCAGAATACACCGATGAAACTCAATGGTTCGCTCGCATCATTCAAACAAATCTAAATGTATTAGCCAGTGTACCTTCTATCGTAATGGGTTTGTTTGGTTATGCCTTTTTTGTTGTTGCATTAGGGTTGGGGTTTTCTATTCTCGCAGGTGCATTAACACTTGCTTGTATGGTTCTACCTCTATTGATTCGCAACATTGAAGATAGCTTACGCAATATTCCTGATGAATATCGCATTAATGCGACTGCTTTGGGGTTGTCTCGATACCGAACAATTTTTCAAATACTATTGCCCATGGCTGCACGTGGAATACTACTCGCAGTGATACTCAGCATCGGCAGAGCAATGGCTGAAACTGCTGCATTACTCTATACATCCGGTTATGTATCTCGCATGCCTGAATCAATATTAGATTCAGGTAGAAGTTTAAGCGTACATATTTTTGATTTATCCATGAACGTACCCGGCGGTGAGCAGAATGCATACGCGAGTGCATTTACATTGATTGTTCTACTTTTAATGATTAACATCACAACACTTAGCTTATCACGGAAAATTCAAAAAGGAGCTTTCAGTGAGCATTAGCACTACTCATTCACATTTAAAAGCAGTTCCTGAAAACTACAAATCACCTCCGGGAATTGATAAGCTCTCAGCCTATATTAATATTGAAAACCTGAGCTTGAGTTACGGTAAACAAACCGTTTTTGAGCCATTATCACTCCCTATTTATCAGAATCATATTAATGCACTGATTGGCCCCTCAGGTTGTGGAAAAAGCAGTTTGTTAAATACCATTGTTCGCTTAACTGATTATCAAAACAACGCCAACGTTAAAGGTCAAATTCACGTCAATAGTGAAAACGTACTTGATGACTCAACAGACCTAATTTCACTACGACAAAACATCGGGATGATTTTTCAAAAACCAATGCCCTTTCCAATGTCTATTCGCAAAAACTTTGAACTTCCATTAAAAGAACATGGTGTAAAAAACAAAGATGAGCTGGAATACAAAATAGAAGCCGCTTTAAAAGATGTCGGCTTATGGGATGAAGTATCAAACCGGCTTCATCAATCGGCGACTCAGTTATCAGGCGGTCAACAACAGCGATTATGTATTGCCAGAATCCTCGCACTGCAACCCAAGGCATTACTGATGGATGAACCTTGCAGTGCTTTAGACCCCATTGCAACAAAAGTCATTGAAGAACTCATTCTTAATCTCAAAGGAAAATACACCATACTCATCGTCACTCACAATCTTTCACAAGCCAAACGTGTTGCCGACTATGTTGCATTCATGTGGTATCATCAAGGGCACGGAAAATTGATCGAACATAATTATGCCGATGTTATTTTTAATAATCCATCAAACCCAATCACGACTGCTTATGTTCAAGGTTTAACCGAGTAATTCATATAATTTTGTAACTACTCTCCAAGCAATAGAAAATCGAGAGTCTATTGAAAATTTTACACCTGACCGACTGCCATTTATACGATAACAAAATCGAACGAAAAGCAGGATACGCAACCTATGATAGTCTTCAGCGTGTCATTAACCTGGCAATAGAATCCAAATTCAATTTTGATGTCGTTATCGCAAGCGGTGATATCAGCCAAATCCCATCACCCACAAGTTACAAACTGTTTGAACATCTCATTTCATCGCTAGATATACCTGTGCTTGCTGTACCTGGTAATCACGATGACGCTCAGCAACTTCAAAGTGTTGTTGAAAAATGTCCAACAGACAAAGCCTGTATCAAAATAATTAACGACATGCTCTTTCTGCTAATAAACAGCCAGGTAAAAAATAAAGAACACGGTCAAATCGAAAAAGAAGATCTATTATATATTGAGAGTCTGTTAGAAAAACACAAGGAAAAACCAGTTGTAGTGGTAATTCACCATCCACCCGTATTAACCGGCTCAAACTGGATGGATAAAATCGGGTTAAACAATAAAGAAGAGTTTCTCAATACCCTGGCACATTATCCTAATGTGAAAATGGTATTATTTGGCCATGTGCATCAGGAAATTGAGTCACAGTTTCAACATATACGAATATTTGGAACACCCTCAAGCTGTTATCAATTTAAACCCGGAACAGAAAATGTTGAATACGATGATAAAAAGCCTGGCTTTCGATATATAGAAATTGAACAAACTGGTAAAATAAAAACCTCCATCCATCGGCTATAAACCATGTTCGAAATCCGACAGACTCAATTAAAGAATTACATTTTCCCCCTGATAATCGCAGCTCTTGCGTTAAGCATTACCTCAATAGGTGATAGTTTATCTGACATCCTCCAATACGATTCAAAAGCAATTGCAGAGGGAGAATGGTGGCGAATCATCACCGCACATATAGTGCATTTAGGTTGGTCTCATCTTTGGCTTAACCTTGCAGGGCTAGTATTAATTTTTCTCTTTTTCGCTAACTGTGTGCCTATTCTGTTTTGGTGGACCTCATTTTTTATCTGTGCATTTGGTATCAGTGTGCTTGTCTATTTTCTCAATCCAGAAATCCGTTGGTATGTGGGTCTTTCAGGAATACTTCACGGTCTGTTTGTTATTGCCGGAATCATGGACATCCGGGTACGAAAATGGGAAGGTATTTTTTTTAGTAGCGCTATATTAGGAAAAGTTATCTATGAACAAATAGCCGGCCCGTTACCAGGATCGGAAGAAGCTGCAGGTGGACCAGTGTTGGTGGATGCGCATTTTTATGGGGCGTTGATCGGCCTGGTATTGGGGGTCTATCTATTTCTAAAGACAGCGAAAAAAGATTAACTATTACTTTTTATTCGTTTCACTCAACCGCGCTGCCAAAATTCTAGCGACATTGCGCATAATAATATACCCAATGCGGGGATGTTTTTTTACCACATCGTGAAGAATCTCAGAATAGAGTTGAAGGAGTACGGAATCTTGAGCAATAATAGCTGAGGCTGTTCTCGGCACTTTTTTAACCAGGCCGATTTCACCTAATATCTCACCCGCTTTCATCACATGTACGGTACCAACACCTGTCACGTTGATGTCAATTTCACCACTAAGCAAGATATACATACTAGAACCATCATCACCTTGCTTGAATAAAACATCACCTTTACGCCCAGCGGTACTACTGCACATAGCAAGCACCATTTTATACTCTTCATCCAAAAGCCCTTGCAGTACCGGTATTTTTTTTAGAATTTTTACCGCTTTAGCACGTGCTGCGACTTTTCCGGTGACATTCGCCACTAAGAAAGCTCCCTGTCGTTGTTATGGTTCCGCACTAAACATCGGCATTGCAATGAAAAAACTGTAGGATTTGCAGCCTACAGTGGAGTCGAGGGTGAGATGAGGGATTTCCCCCTTCTAAGCACAAAAAAAGTAGCTGTTCAAAGGGGAGTAAGGATAAATTCGAAAATAGCTAACTATTGTTATACAAATCCATTACTTCATTATCGCCAAGGTTTTGCACTTTCTTAGCATTATCATTACGTTTTTTCTGAATAGATTCGAGGTAAGTTTGGTCAATATCGCCTGTAACGTACTCACCGTTAAAACAGGAAGCATCAAAGCGCTCAACACCCAACTTATTTTTATGCATTGTAGCTTCAATCATATCTTCGATATCTTGATAGACTAACCAGTCAGCACCAATGGCTTCAGCGATCTGCTCGTCATTTCGATCGTGACCTATCAACTCCTCAGGTGATGGCATATCTATACCATAGACATTTGGGAATCTTACCGGAGGTGCTGCGGAAGCGAAATAAACATTTTTTGCACCGCTCTCTCTCGCCATCTGAATAATTTGTTTTGAGGTAGTACCACGAACGATGGAATCATCAACCAAAAGAACATTTTTATCTTTAAATTCAAGATCAATGGCATTCAATTTTTGACGAACCGATTTTTTACGCTGTTTTTGGCCTGGCATAATGAATGTTCGACCAATGTAACGATTTTTAATGAATCCTTCGCGATACTTCACACCTAATGTGTTTGCTAGCTGTAGCGCAGAAGTTCGACTGGTATCTGGAATGGGAATCACAACATCGATGTCGTGCTCAGGTCGTTCTTTGATTATTTTATGAGCTAATGCATCCCCCATACGAAGGCGCGCTTTATAGACAGATATGCCGTCAATGATGGAATCAGGACGAGCAAAATAAACATACTCAAAAATACAGGGCGAATGAATCGTATTTTCAGCACACTGCTTTAAGGTCAATGACCCATCCAAGCCGATAATAGCAGCTTCACCCGGTGCCAAATCTCTAAGAAACTCAAAACCCAGCGCATCAATGGCAACATTTTCTGAAGCAAGCATATATTCCGCGCCATTTTCAGTTTCACGCTTACCAAGCGCAATCGGTCGAATACCATGTGGATCGCGAAAACCAACAATCCCATAATCAGTGATCATTGCAACAACCGCATAAGCTCCCTTACAGCGTTTATGCACTGCTGATACCGCTTCGAAAATTTGATCTTGATCAATTTTCAACTTACCTACGCGCTGAAGTTCATGAGCAAATATATTCAATAAAACTTCGGAATCAGAATCTGTATTGATATGGCGAAAATCTTCCTGAAACACCTCATGCATCAATGTCGCAGTATTCGTTAAATTGCCATTATGTGCTAGCGAAATACCATAGGGAGAGTTAACGTAAAAAGGTTGTGCTTCAGATGACGAAGAGCTTCCTGCAGTTGGGTAGCGCACATGGCCGATTCCCATTTTGCCACGCAATCGGTACATATGACGTTTATGAAATACGTCTCTCACTAATCCGTTCGCTTTTCTAAGGTTCAAACGCCCGTTTTCGCAAGTCATGATTCCTGCCGCATCTTGCCCACGATGCTGTAAAACAGTAAGTGCATCATAAATCGATTGATTTACATCAGAATTGGCAACTATGCCGACCACACCACACATTTATGTTCTCCAAGCCTTCTGAGGCGGTATTCTAAAGAGCGCGATTTTACATGACATAAGGGAAATGCAAAAAGCTTATCGGTAATTTTTTTAAATTCTTCCGACAAATTAGATAAAAAGGTAAAAAATAGATTCTGACAACGCCAACTACTTACTCATTTGTCGGCAATGATACATGATTAATCATTCACCGGATGCAAATTGTGTCGCAATATTTTTAGGGAAATTGCCTTGTAACCAGCTTGCCAACGGATGAAAATGCTCCAGGAAAACCGACTCTTGCCAAAACTTCTCCTGTGGCAATGTAGTTACGCCGACAACAAGCACGATAACTGAAACAATAACGCCTCCACGAGCAAGACCAAACACAACACCAATCATACGATCAGTACCACTAAAACCAGTCTTTTTCACTAGCTGACCAACAAAGTAGTTAACCAGAGAAACCACAATAAGTGTTGCCAAAAACAGACTAACAAAGGCAACCAGAACACGCACTGCGTCATTGATAATTTGATTTGCTAATAAAACAGATGCATTAGGTGTAAAACTGATAGCAACCCAGACAGCTGCGACCCATGCAACAAGAGAAAGCACTTCGCGGACGAAGCCTCGCAAGAAACTAATCCCGGTAGAGATGAGCAAAATAGCAAGAATAATTATATCAACAGAATTCATAAAAATTAGGAGTGAGCTTTACTCATTAGGCCATAAAGTAATTGTACATCAAATAATATGCCTGAATTTACACTGCTGTTCTTTGAATGAAAACCAGATAACCGCAATGAAAAATAAATTCAGCTAACCACTCGAATTTTCACAAAATTGTAACAAATTACTTTGAGTTACAGAAGTAAATTAGAGAGGATTAAATGACATAGAGTTTCAACACGCGCACTGGGCTCTATGAAAGTGTAATGTTATTCGACATGATCAGTTTTTATCGACGCCGAATAATAAGCCCTTTCAATGCAAACTCATCTTCCAATATCTTTTGAATTTCTTTTATTTTGGATTTCCGTAACTCGGGGCCAACGCGAACACGCCAAACACTATCATTTACTGTCTTTTGTTCATCAATATGAGAAACAAAACCTCGGTCTCTAACCTTGTCACGTAGAGTGATCGCATTAGCTTTGTCCTTAAAACTCGCGAGTTGTAACATCCAGGTATTTGTGATTTTTTCTGACGTCGAAGGAGCGGTTGACGGCACTATGTCAGTTGACTTTTCGTCTACCACCGACTCTTCAGGCTCTTCTTCAACAACCTCAATACGCTCCAGTGTTTCAGCAATTTCCCTTTCAATTTTCTCGCTAAATTCTTTCGACTTTGAAACACCCTGCTCTTCAAACTTGCCGGTTTCTTCATTCAATTGGAAGACGATTGTTGAAATTTCACCCGGAACTTCAGGTATAGGGGATTCAGCAATTTTCCCTGGATTAATTCTATCTGTCTCAAGGAAAAGCGGGATGAAAATAATACCCAGTGATATGAGAACGATTGCACCGACAATCCGCTGTGTGAGTGAATGATTCTTTTGATCAGTTTCCATTGCCGATAACCAGAGGTAGCGCTTCTGCCACCGTGTAAAATGAACCAATGATAATTAATTTGTCATGTTTTTCCAATTTACTGCGAGCTTTATTAACCGCTTCAGTAACTGTATTCACACAGGCAACATCCTCAGCATTGACACCCTGCTGTAAAACTTTTTCTTGCAAATCTTTCGCCGACAGGCCTCTGTCAACATCAAGCCCGGCAACATACCAAAAGTCAATGGCTGGCTTTAAGGCTTCAATAATTTCCGCCACTGCTTTATCCGCCAACATTGCTAGCACGACAGAATGATTTCCAATTTTGTGTAAACTCGATAAATTCTTAACAAAGGTATGAATCCCATGAGGATTATGTGCCACATCTAAAATGATAATGCTTTCATTCGGCTCAGAAATTACTTGAAAACGTCCGGGCAACTGACACTGCGCTAAACCAACTCTAATGTGATTCATACTCAACGGTAAGTCTTCTGCCAAACACTCTGTTGCCATTAATGCTGTTGCTGCATTTCGATATTGGTGCTCACCTTTCAACCCCGGATGAGGTAGGCCAAATTTTTTATTATTTTGACTCCACCACTGCCATGTCATGTCTTGAATAGCGAATCCAAATTCATTACCGAGTTGAAGCAAGTTGAGTTGCTGCTCTGCTACAAGCTCATCTATATTGTTTGGGGGGTTATCGTCTGAAAAAATCAGTGGTTTATTCGCTCGACCAATCCCAAATTTTTCAAAGGCAATTTTTTCTCGTGTATCACCCAGCCAGGATTCATGATCCAATTGAACATTGGTGACAACACTGACATCTGGTTCTACCAGATTCACCGCATCCAGACGTCCACCTAAACCGACTTCAAGAATGGCAATATCCAGATTATTATTTTGAAAAAGATCAAACGCAGCTAAAGTGCCAAATTCAAAATAGGTAATGGAGACATCTTCGCGAGCTGTCTCCACCTGATCAAATGCCTGGCACAAAGATTCGTCAGAGACTGGCTCACCCTGCAATCGAATTCGCTCGTTATAGTGCAAAAGATGAGGAGACGTATAAACGCCGACACGATATCCCGCCGCAACATACATTGCTTCTAAAAACGCGGTTGTGGAACCTTTTCCGTTAGTACCACCGACGACGATTATTTTTTTCGCCAGTGGCTGAGAGATGAGCTTGTTATAGACAGAACGTATACGATCAAGCCCCATATCGATTGACTGGGAATGAACGCTAGATTGCCAGTCCAACCAATCGGAGACCGTTGAGAACTTCATTTGTACAAATTAATTCTGCTTGTTTTGAAGAATTCGCAGCAAGTGCACAAGTTTAGTTCGCATGTCACCACGGCTGACTATCATATCAATAGCACCATGCTCTACTAAAAACTCACTACGCTGAAAACCTTCCGGTAACTTTTCACGAACTGTTTGCTCAATGACACGAGGGCCAGCAAATCCAATCAATGCTTCAGGTTCTGCGACATTAATGTCACCTAACATTGCCAAACTTGCAGAAACACCACCCATTGTAGGGTCAGTCATCACAGAAATAAAAGGGATTCCCTGCTCGCTCAACTTAGCCAGCGCAGCGCTGGTTTTAGCCATTTGCATCAAAGAGAAAAGTGACTCCTGCATACGCGCACCACCACTGGCAGAGAAACAGACCAGGGGAATATTCTCTTCCAGGCTGACATTAGCTGCGCGAACAAAACGCTCACCAACAACAGAACCCATAGACCCGCCCATGAAGCGGAACTCAAACGCTGCGGCAACTAATGGCAAACCATCCACCTGCCCTTTCATCGCAATCAAAGCATCTTTTTCATCGGTCGCTTTTTGCGCCTGGGTAATTCTGTCTTTATATTTTTTACTATCTTTAAACTTGAGCATATCCTCAGGTTCAAGATTTTCACCGATTTCTTCTCTTGGCTCTTTATCAAGAAAGATATCCAAACGACGTCGTGCACCAATGCGCATATGCAAATTGCATTTAGGGCAGACGTCCATATTTCTTTCTAACTCTGAGCGAAACAGAGTCGCGCCACAGCCTGCACACTTTGTCCATAAACCTTCAGGTACTGCACCTTTGGTCTCTGTACGAATCCGTGATGGGATTATTTTTTCAAACCAGCTCATGCTCTATTCCTAAATACGATTCCTAAATACCATCAATCGCTGTTCTCAACTCACTGAGAAAGCCTTTAATCTCACTGATAATCTTATCTTGATTATCTTTATTTGCTTCAACAAGTTTTACTACAGCACTACCGACGACCACACCATCAGCAATCTTTGCAATGCTTGAGGCAGATTTCGCGTCTTTAATACCAAAACCTACACCAATAGGTAAGTCTGTCTCTTTTCTTAATTCAGCTAATTTTTCAGCTACCGCTTCTGTATCAATGCTCTTAACACCCGTTACACCTTTTAGTGAAACATAGTAGATAAAACCGCTGCTGTTTTCGGCAATTAGTTTAAAACGTTCTACAGTACTTTCTGGTGAAACAAGAAACACAGCATCCAGTGAATGTGCTTTAAATATTTTCAGAACATCTTGTGCTTCTTCCGGTGGCATATCTACCGTCAACACACCATCAATACCGGCTTTATTTGCACGCTCTGCAAATATCTCATAACCCATAACTTCAACCGGATTAAGATACCCCATTAATACTACCGGCGTCTCCTGATCTTGTTCACGAAACTCTTTTACCATATCAATAACATTTGAAAGAGAGACATTGTGTTCAAGTGCTCTTTCACATGCTAACTGGATAACAGGGCCATCAGCCATTGGATCTGAAAAAGGAATACCAAGTTCGATAACATCGGCACCCGCTTCTACCATGGCATGCATTAATGGCACAGTAACACCAGGATTTGGGTCACCCGCTGTCACATAGGGTATTAATGCTTTTTTATTGGCAGCTTTTAGTGCACTAAAACGCGATGCTAGTCGACTCATACTGTAATGCCCTCCAGCGCTGCAACCGTGTGAATATCTTTATCACCACGACCCGATAAATTCACCAGAATGTTTTTGCCTTTACCTAATTCTTTCGCCAACTTCGCAGCGTGTGCTAATGCATGGCTCGATTCTAGGGCAGGAATAATTCCTTCTATTTTGGTTAATGCATGGAAAGATGCTAACGCTTCAGTATCAGTTGCGGCGACATATTTTGCGCGGCCAATATCTTTTAACCACGCATGCTCCGGCCCCACACCAGGATAATCAAGACCAGCAGAAATCGAATGGGTTTCAGTAATCTGTCCGTTTTCGTCTTCCATCAAATAAGTGCGATTACCGTGTAAAACTCCGGGTTTACCAGCACTCAATGGCGCGGCATGTCGACCAGTTTCAATACCATCACCCCCACCTTCGACACCATAGATGGCAACATCTTTATCATTCAGGAAGGGATGAAAAAGACCAATCGCGTTTGAGCCACCACCCACACAGGCGACTAATGCATCGGGCAATCGACCGATTTTATCAAGCATCTGTTGGCGTGCTTCACGACCAATCACTGTTTGAAAGTCACGAACCATGGCAGGATAAGGATGCGGTCCGGCAACCGTGCCGATGATATAAAACGTGTTATCAACATTTGTGACCCAGTCACGCATCGCTTCATTCAAGGCATCTTTTAATGTTTTAGAACCAGACTTTACAGATACAACTTCGGCGCCTAACAATTTCATACGGTAAACATTGGCAGCCTGACGTTGCACATCAACCTCACCCATATAAACCACACATTCCAATCCTAAACGTGCAGCAACCGTCGCACTAGCTACACCATGTTGGCCTGCACCCGTTTCTGCAATAATTCGAGTTTTACCCATGCGCTTGGCAAGCAATGCTTGACCAATTGTATTGTTAATTTTATGTGCGCCGGTGTGATTTAGGTCTTCGCGCTTTAAATAGATATTCGCGCCACCCAACTCTTTAGACCAACGTTCAGCAAAATAGACAGGTGAAGGTCGCCCTACATAATCCGCTAGATCAACATCCAGCTCTGCAATAAACTCAGGGTCTTTTTTCAGGCTTTCATAGGCCTGACGCAACTCTTCCACCGGTGCCATTAGCGTTTCCGCTATAAATTTACCACCGAAAATCCCAAAATGCCCTTTTTCATCCGGCATTTCAGGTAAATCATTCTGCTGACTCGTCACCTTGTTGTACACCTCGAACAAATTTTGCCATTTTTTGTTGATCTTTAACGCCTTTCGACGCCTCAACCCCACTACTCACATCTACTGCAAATGGCCTCACTTGTGCCACTGCTGTTGCAACATTATCGATATTCAAACCACCTGCGAGTATCAGCGGTTTGTTCATCCCATTAGGAATCTGTTGCCAATCAAAAGCATCACCACTGCCACCCGATTGTCCTTGCGCATGGCTATCCAATAAAAAGCCGACAGCATTTTCATGCTCCGCAGCATATGCAACCGGATCAACACCGCCACCCATAGGCACTGCTTTTATATAGGGAAGGCCAAAACTTGAACAATATTGAGGTGACTCATCACCGTGGAATTGTAACAAATTTAATGGAACAGCTTGTAGAATTTCTGTCACTTCCTGCTCGGAGTTGTTCATAAAAAGACCAATCGTCTGCACAAAAGGTGGGAGTTGATGAATAATCTCTGCAGCCTGTCTATTATTCACCCAACGAGGACTGCTTTTTACAAACACAAAGCCTAGCGCATCAACACCAAGCGCAATTGCATCCAGCGCATCTTGCAGGCGCGTGATACCGCATATTTTGATACGGGTACGATTTGTCATTTTATTTGGAATTTTATTATGAAATGTAAGACTACTGTTACCTTACCAAATGAGAGAAGGTTCTGGAAGCTGTGGAAGATCAAATTCATCTTCATATGTTACACCGGTTAAATATAAACCATATGGTGGTGCAGTTACCCCACCCTTAGTCCGATCTCTCTTTTCTAAAATATCCTTTGCCCAGATGGGTTTTTCTTTACCTGCACCGATATCCATCAACACACCTGCGATGTTCCTCACCATATGATGTAAAAATGCGTTAGCCTCAATATCGATTAAAACAAACTCACCCTGACGCGTAACATTGACATAATTTACCGTTCGAACCGGGCTTTTCGCCTGACAACCAATAGCGCGATATGAATCGAAATCATGTTCACCCACCAGATGATTCGCTGCTTCCTGCATGCGCGCCGCATCCAGCGGTCGGTATTCCCAGGTTGTTCGATAAGCGAGATAGGTAGGCCGCACATTTCGATTGAAAATTACATAACGATATCGGCGCTTACGGGCAGAAAAACGCGCATGGAAGTCGTTAGAAATTGGCGTCGCCCAGAGTATGCAAACTTCTTTAGGCAAATTGGCGTTAGCACCAAATACCCAGGAGCGATTGCTGCGAACCACATCCGTATCGAAATGAACCACCTGCTCGACACCGTGTACGCCGGTATCGGTTCTACCAGCACAAATTACTCGAACAGGTTTGTTGGCGACAGATGAGAGTGCTTCTTCAACTGCACCTTGCACAGTTCGCTGCCCCTCTTTCTGAGCTTGCCAGCCACAGAAACCGTGGCCGTCGTATTCTACCCCTAAGGCTATTCGTTGGATCATTGTTTGTTTGGTACTCGATTTATTGAGGAGGGATTATAGATTAAAGGCATCGGGGGGTACAAATAAGGGTGTGATGTAAGATGTTGGGATTATTATCTGAGTGATAATTCAGCTTATAAATATTGGTTTCCATATTTTTAGGAAAGGAAATATACTTGAGTTCGACACTAATTTTTATAGAGTGTGAACAATATTGAGTATATAGAATCAGTCTATTTAATATTGAAGGGGTAAATACAGAATGCGAAAATATTTAATAAGTGCCAATCTAAACAATGTTTGTTTGCACTAAAAGGAAACAAAATGGATTTCAGCAAAATGTCCGACAAAGAGATCTTAGATATTGCGAATCCTCTTGGATAACCTGATTGAAGGATCGTCTGAGCGTAACTACGAGAAGCTCTCTAGAGATTTTACAGAAAGACTCAAAAGCGTCGTGACAAAAGATAACTTCGAAAAACAAATGGATGAAAATATATTGGGGGAATTTTCTAGAAGAGAATTTTTATCAATTATTCATAAAAAGAATTCTATTTTCGTTTTATGGAAACAATGGTTCACAAAAAGCTCCGATGAGTTTTTGGCTGAGGCTGAGGCTGAGGCTGAGGCTGAGGCTAAGCCATACCTTATATTTATCATGGCTCGCAAGAATCAAAACGAGACCCCTTTAACTCTGAAAGACGAATTGAGATCACAAAACACCCCGTTCCTTTTGCAAGGTATGCATAACAGATGAAACCATTACTAGCTGTCGCATTTCTGATTTTTTGTGGGTGGAAAATTTTCACTAGCCAAAGTGTTTCTTTGGGGCCAGGAGTAATGGTAGAAGATACTCCTATACAAGTGATGATTGATTCACCTGAACATTTTATCCACGGACAATATACTATCACCCCATTAGCAAGTTATAGCATCAAAGCCAAGGTCCTTTCCAGAGAAGATTATAAATTTGATCGCCTGTCCGATCTGTCTCCCATGGACTTAGCTGTGGGATGGGGGAAAATGTCGGATGAGGCAGTTTTGGAGAAAATTGATATTTCGCAGTCCGTGCGCTTTTACCATTGGAGAGTCGATGAATTTCCTATCCCGAGAAAAGAGATAGAAACTTATAGCGCCAATATACATTTGATACCCGCAGACGATAACATAAAGAGTAGAATGAACAGCACAAAACAAGGAGAGATTATTGAACTTCAAGGGAAGCTGGTGAAAATTGAAGCAAGTGATGGCTGGAAATGGGCCAGCTCGTTGACTCGGGATGATATCAATGCAGGAGCATGTGAATTAATATGGGTTGAAGATTTTCAATTAGTGAACCTTTGATGGGAATATTCAGATGCATTCCCTAACTCGACCACGAAATCACACCTTTAAACCACATCTAACAATATTTTCCATTTGATATTTTACAATATCATTTGCTTGTGCATTCGATAGCGTACATTTTTACACAAGCAAATAACACTGTAAAACACTCCTGATCAAGGCGTTAAACACTGTCATTCAAACACCTTTAAATTACCAGTCTATCAATTTTTTCTTTGGCGAGCTTGATTTTTTCTTCGCCATCATTTCCGTAAATACCATCGGCAGAAATAATCTCAATATTCGTAATTCCTATAAAAGCCAGGAAATGTCTCAACCAAGGTGTCATAAAATCTATATTACTATTCACAGCTGTTCCTCCAGTAACAGCAATAATAAAAGCTTTTTTAATCCTGAGTAGTCCCACAGGGCCGTTATCAGTGTATATAAATGTTCTATTAACTCTCGCAACCAAATCTGCCCATGCTTTCAAACTAGCAGGAGGCCCAAAGTTATACATAGGTGAGCCAATTATAAGATAATCAGCTAACTCAAGCTCTTTAATTAATGTATCAGATAGCGATGCAAATTCGTTGTCTTCAGGGGTTCGTTCCTCCAATAACTTTCCAGCCGAGTTTAGTGACTGATCACTAATAAAATGAATATCTCTCGTCAAATCTCTATGTGTAATCTCATTTTTATCCGTTATTATTCTGTCCGCTAAAATACTTGTTAACTCGCGAGATATCGAGTCATTAAAACGTATGCTTGAATCAATCACCAAAACTTTCGCCATGCATTCACCTGTGACATTTAGTATATGTGCTGTTTTTCGAAAATATTAAACTTGAAATATAGTAGTGATAAAAAAGTATGTATCACTACTATAAATTCCTATTGCAGAAGCGGATTTACATTTATCCCACCATCAATATTGTATTCCGCACCAGTTATAAAGCTGGCTTCATCAGACGCGAGAAACGCAACCAGATTAGCGACTTCTTCTGGCTCACCAAACCGTTTCAAGGGAATTCGATCCTGCATTGCGGATGCAAATTCTTTTATAGCCTCATCAGGCAACCCAAGTTTTCCAAAAATTGCTGTATTTACAGGTCCAGGATTTACAGAATTAACCCTGATTTTTCGCGGCGCCAATTCAGTTGCTGCAGTTCGAGTCAGTGCATTCAGCGCGGCTTTGCTTGCCGCATAAACCGCTGTATTGGGCATCCCGGTATACGCGTTGATCGAAGACAAATTAATCACGGATGCCCCATCAGACAAAATCGGTAGAAATCTTTGCAGGGTGAAGAACGCACCTTTGAAATTAACATTCATCATAGTATCAAATTGCTCTTCTGTCAGATGCTCAACCGGTGCAAAAGCTGCCACTCCTGCATTGATAAAGAGAATATCAACGTTGTTAAACTTACCTTTCACTTGGCTAACCAGTGTGTCGATATCGCCAAGATTTGCTTGATCGGCCACTAGCCCAGTAACGCCAAGTTCGCTCGCCGCATTTTCAATCGCCTGTTTATTGCGCCCAGTAATGACCACGCTTGCACCTAAGCCCTTGAATTTACGAGCGGCAGAATGACCCATGCCGCTATTCCCCCCAGTAATCACTACCGTTTTACCGTTGAATCTGGTCATTGTCATTGCTCCTGCAATCGAAAGTAATTTTAAATGTACCGATTGGTACATATTTAAATTTTGTACCGAACGGTATATAATGTCAAGCATGTGACTTAAACAATTTATTGGAGGTGAAACATGGGTACCGGTCGCCAACGTGAATTTGATAAAGATCATGCTTTGGATAATGCCATGGAACTGTTTTGGCGTGATGGATATAACGGGACTTCACTTAGTGATTTAACTACTGTTATGGGTATAAACAAACCCAGCTTGTATGCTGCATTCGGGAATAAAGAAACATTATTTATTAGTGCGTTAAATCAATATGTCCATAAACACGGCAGCCCTCATTTCAATCTACTGCAGACGCCAAATGCAAACTTGCAACAACGATTACAAGACTATTTGAAATCGATAGCTAAAATGGTGACAGATCCGAAATTACCAGGTGGCTGCTTTGTTACCACAAGTACCTGCGAAACACGAAGTCATTGTTTGCCGTCAGATGCATTACGCGCTATAACAAAAATAAACGAAGCTACAACAAAAGCTTTTATTAATTTCTTTAGCAACGAAGAACAGCAAGGCAATTTAACGTCTACCAGTTCACCTGATGTATTAGCTAATACTCTTTTAACATTGCAATACGGTCTGGCTGTAATGGCTCGAAACGGAATCAAAAAGAACGCACTAGATAAGATAATAGAACATTCAATATCACTATTTTAGGGTATATTGACACTTAACAATTGATTCAATTAACCAGACGTTAGTAATAATTTGGATAAATAGGAGATAAAATGAGTATAGAATTAATGGAGATACTTACTTTCCTCTGGCTATTGGTAGCGTTTTTCACGTGGTTAGCCACCCATATCAAAACGAAAAAAGATACAAAAATAACTAATACCGTTAATTTAATAAACAACCTTTCTACCGTTGAACATTTATTAAATGCTGATTTGGAAGTGAGAAGGGCTATTAAGAATAATCATGAATTTGACTATGACAAGATCGATGAAAAATTGGAAAAACAATTGACGGTATTATTAGATTATTATGAATTCCTTGCTGAATTGTATGATCGAGACGTTATTGATAATGACTCTGTTGAGCATCTCAGAGGTGGCCTGATGCTGGAGGCATTTGAAAAATCAAAAAGCTACATAGAGCACTTAAGAAGAAAATTGAATAGGAATGATCTTTATAAAAAATACGAGGTTCTGTCTACAAAAATTGCGTCTAACAAACGTAGTTGAAAAGAGCTTTAAATATTCTTGCTGTATTGTGTGTGAACTCAAGGGTAAAAAAGGACTTATTTTATCTGTTCGATATGCGTACGATATCCGGGCGTTCCTCTTGAGGTTAAAACAATACACCCGTCAGTAAATAATCGATATACCTGCTACATACCCAAGCTTGATGCTTGGATATATCTAGCTACTACCCCCCTAACATATAGATCAACAATTAAATATATTTCTTGTTTTAAAGCTTGAGAGAAAATAATAACCAGTGTATTCAGTCGTTAAATTGAGCAGCGAGATTAAAACGATGTGATAAACATTGTGCAAGAAAGAAACTTTTTCATCGGAAAGAGCGAAATTTCATCAATCAGCATTGCTTTCGTCTTTAAACACGAAATATTTTCGTTTTTCACTCCCCGCAAGTTTCTAAATGGAGTATTCTTGACATCAATAAGGGTAACCCGTGTAGATTAAGCTGATGAAAAATAACACGAATCGATGATTTATTATTTGAAGACTAAATTAGTGCAAATAATAATCGTGCGGATTATACGAAAAGGTTTCGTGCTTTATCACAAAAGGATTTTTTTTAATTGTTCGTTGCTGGTGCGGGTTATATGACAAATTTTCGTCTAGTTAGTGTTATATTTTTTCAACCGAAACATAGGAGAGTTTAAATGGAAGTTTTGATTTTATTTGGAGTAGTTGTACTCCTGTGGCTAATTATCCGATCAAGGAAAAAGAAAGGCTCTACGGAAATACCAATTAAAGTAACGATGGAAACTCGGGTAGGTGGGCATCGTTATGATCCTGATCGCTTAGTGGATACTGGAAAAATTAAAACAATAGAAGATGGATTATATTGTATAAATCCTAAGTCCCCATTTCCGTTGTCCTTTAAGAACATCTCTGACTCTAATGTTCAAGAGTTGAAAAAGCTATTAGATGGAGAATCACAATGGGAGCGAAATATAAGCGAAATAACTTTTTTAATTGCACAACATAATATTGTGTGTATTGAACTTGATGAGTTTGTAACTAACGCTAAGAATGAAATATCAAAGTCCATTAAACAACAAACAACTAATTCTAAGGAATGGGGCACTTCTTCTGAAAAAGATAAAGCGGATTTGTTGCACGAATTTCAAACAACGGCTATTGAAAAACTTAATACTAAACCATCGAATCAGCGAGCATTCGAAACACTGTTATTTAGTGCCCCAGGAGATGTTACTGTAGACGATAAATTATTGGAATATTTTTCAGGGAATGAAGAACTTTATAGATTCTATGTTTCTAATTTAGGTCGTAGTACAAAAGCCAACAAAATACCGGCAGATGACTACAACCGTAAAAATTGGGAATCTCTATCAGAACTCGGTCTTGCGAAAAGAGGTAAGGAGATTCCTGTTAAAGTACTACTTGAAACTCTACGAATGAAAGATATTAACGAATTTCTCGCTGATCGTCTTGACAAAAAGCTTACTCGAAAAGCACAGGCAATTGAATTTGCGGAAAGTCAACCAGATATCTTAGATGTTCTATCCAATCACATTTCTTTTAGGGAGATGTTTCAAGTTGCAGAACCTAAAGGTATCGAAATTTCTGAAATCAAGAAGTGTTACGAATATGCAACCTCCCAAGCGGAAATAATTCGAGACACATATAGAACTGGTTATCAAACGCTAAGCGCTCTTGAAGATGCTAAAGACTCTGAGTATGATGGTTGGGAAATAGAAGCAGAAGACTGTTGTAATAGTTGTTCAAAACTAAATGGAAAGAAAACAAAACGTAAACCATCAAAACAACCGCCTTTTCATATTGGTTGCACTTGTTCTCTTGAAGGAACATATGAGGACTAATAAACAAAAATATAACAATACGTTCAATGGGACCTTTGCAAGCGCTGGCCAATTTGCGGTTCGCTATCGCTCACTTTACCGCAAATCAGCCATCACTTGCAAAGGCCCCTTAACGCGGCGTTATATGTTAAGACCCGAGTTAAAGTTACGAACGCAATCGATTTTTCACTGCCCAAAAACTTTCTCGATTAAAGAATACTTCATCTGGGGTTAGAAATCTTAACTTTTTTCGCAGTCTGATGTTCATACATCCTATCCA